>Ga0247805_1000135_pt1 | contig 47611 bp, 55 predicted proteins | sample UWRJL044104R1_FD_180930 | JGI IMG/M metagenome (GOLD analysis project Ga0247805, IMG submission 180930) | Plant litter microbial communities from Arlington Agricultural Research Station in Wisconsin, United States - UWRJ-L044-104R-1 | ecosystem: Environmental > Terrestrial > Plant litter >...
CTGCCGCTCGTCGCACCAGCTTTGTAGGGAGCTCCACCATGGCCACACGTTTTCTCCTCGACTCCCCATCGCCCATTCGCGAGTCACTGCGCGGGCTCGCGCTCACGCACGCGGGTGACCTGGCCGTGAGTCTCAACCCGCTCTTTGTTCACGGCACGCGCCGGGCACCGGGGCGCACCGTTGCGCTCGTGAGCGGCGGCGGCGCGGGTCACGAACCCCTGCACGCCGGATTCGTGGGTGTTGGTGGGTTAGACGCGGCCTGCCCCGGAGAAATTTTTACGTCGCCCCACAACCGCCAGATCTTCGACGCGAGCAAGAGAGTCGCGCTGCCGGGCGGCGTTCTGCACATTGTCAAGAACTACACGGGCGACCGCATCAATTTCGCGATCGCCGCCGAACGTCTGCGCGCCGAGGGTCTGTCAGTTGCCTCAGTTCTCGTCGACGACGATCTCGGCAGCGAGCGCGAAGGAAGCGACGTTGGCCGCCGTGGCACAGGAGCGACAGTGGTGGTCGAGAAAATCCTGGGCGCGGCGGCCGACGTTGGCTATTCGCTTGAGCAACTTGAGCGCTTGGGCAACGACGTTGTCGCGGCCTCGCGCACACTCGCCGTCGCGAACGCGGCGCACTCCACTCCGGCCACCGGCGAGCCCGCGTTCGACGTGAAGCCCAGAAACCTCGAGTACGGCGTCGGGATCCACGGCGAGACCGCGGCACAGAGCATTGCGCAACCGCCGCTCGATCAGCTCGTCGAACGAATGGTGAACGAATTGGTGGCGGCCGCGCCATCCGATCGGTATCTGGTTTTTGTCAGCGGACTCGGCGCGACGACCGCCCTTGAGCTGCAGCAGATTGTTGCCCAGGCCTCAGTCGCGCTCGGCGACGCGGGGCGCCAAGTTGTCAGCGCGGTCGCGGGCACCTATATTTCAGCGCTCGACATGGCCGGCTTCTCGATCACGCTCACAGCGGTGGATGACGCGTGGCTGCCGTTCTGGTTCGCCGAACATAAGACATCTCTCCCTTCGCCGCTTCCGGCGAGTGCCGTTATTCTCGAAGACTCTGCCTCGACGGCTGTCGCGGGTGCGGAGGTACCAGAGGGATTCTTGTCGCGGCTCAACGAGGTCTTCGCCTCGCGCCGCGACGCGCTCAACGAGCTTGACCAGAAGGCCGGCGACGGCGACATGGGTAGCAACCTCGCGTCGGGCATGGCGACAGCTGTGCGTGACTATGTGCCGGCGGATGGTTCGCTGAGCTCGGATCTTCGCGCGATCGCTTCCGCTTTTCTCGACGCGGTCGGTGGGTCGAGCGGGCCGCTGTTCGGGCTTGTGTTCCAGGCTCTTGCATCGTCCACCGCGTCGTCGGCAGATTTGCCCGCCGCCATTCGCGACGGACTGAACGAGGGGCTCACCGCCGTGCAGCGCGTTGGCGGTGCCCAGCCCGGCGACCGCACACTTATCGACGCACTGCACCCCGCCGTGCAGGGGCCTTTTGACGCGTCTGCAGTGCAGGCCGCGATCGACGGCGCATCGCACACGCGCGAACTCATCGCCCGCCGCGGTCGAGCGAGCTACGTCGGTGCCCGGGCCGTCGGCCACCCCGACCCGGGAGCGGTCGCCGTAGCGCTGCTGCTCACAGCACTGCTCGAACACACCTCTGGTGACGATGTCACCGCACTCTGGGCCGCGGCAGACACCGTTGTCGCATCCTGATCCTCACCTCGTACGGAGAAAACATGTCTGAACGCACAGCAACCATCGCCGCCTCGGCCGGACTCCACGCGCGACCCGCGTCGACCTTCGTGCAGGCGGTGAATGCGTCGGGTGTTGCCGTCACGATCTCGCTCGACGGCGGACCGGCGAAGAACGCCGCGAGCATCCTCGCCGTGCTGAGCCTCGGCGCTGGTCAGGGCGCGACAGTCACGCTCTCGTCAGACGACGAAGCGGTTCTCGACAACCTCGTCGACGTGCTCGAAACGACCGACGAAGGCCACTAGCCCACGTCGACCAGCTCGAACTCCACCTCGCCGAACCGCTCGCCGTTGACCTGTATCTCGACGGCGTGCGTGCCGGGGTAGTGCACGCGCGTCGTCATTTGCTTGACCGCGTGGCGCTTGCTGAACCTCATGGTCGCGCCCGCCGCGATCGTCGGTGCGGCGAGCTTGAAGACCTTGGGCGCGCGAGTTCCGTTGGCCTTGAGGTAGTGCACGACGTAGTCGACGGCAAGCTGCGCGGGCTCTGCGCCGTCGTTGGTGACGTCGAACGAGAAGGCGAGCGCGCCGGGCAGCGGCACAACGCTCTCGTTCAATAAAGGAGTCGAAACGCTCACCGTTGCGGCACGAAAGCCCATGAGCTCGAGCGCCGGGGTGTAGCCGCGCTTGATGAGCGTGCGCAACGCGTGCCGCACAAGCTGCGGTGTTGAGTCGACGGGCGCGGCTAGCCAGCGGGCCGCCGTCTCGACGACGAGCTCGGGGTTCTGCCGCGCCAGGTCATTGAGGTGGTTGGCTACCGAGCGTCGCACGTAGTCGCTCTCGTCGCGGTACAGCGCGTTGAGTATCGGAAGCGTCGCCTGCGGCTCTTTCAGCAGAACCGGCACGCGCACCGCCCACGGCAGAAACGGCCGCGTTCCCTCTGACGCGAGCCTGCGCACGTGTTCGTCGTCGCTCTGCGTCCAGACCTGAATCGCCGCGAGCGCACGATCGGGATGCACTGCAAGCAGCCGCCGAATCGAGAACTCGCTCGTGAGCCGCGGAGTGATTTCGCCGAGCAGCTCGAGCCCGTCGTCGAAGGCCTCCGGGGAGCCATCGGCAAGCGCGGCAGACACAACTGTCTCGGCGATGGGCCACATCGTCCAGCCACGAAAGGCGCCGAGCGTCAGCGCGCGTCGAACGAGAGCCGCGACATCCACATAGCTCGTGGGAAGGTCAGCGAGCAGGGCCGCGCTCACGTGGTCGGCGCGCTCCCGAAGGCTCAGGTCGTCGAGTTGGCTCGCCGACGCGCGCAGCGTTGGCAATTCAGGAGATCCGCTCGCGAGCAGTTGCCTCTCGAGCCGGTCAAGCGCCGAAGGATTTATCAGTTCATTCATCGCGCCCATGGTGTATCAGAGTCTAGAAGGCGCCGACGACATAGACTGCGACCAATGACTGACACGAGTTCGACCCCGCCGACCACCGCCCTCAAGTCGGGAATGTACTGGCGCAAGAACAAACTTCTCGGCCACCTGTGCCCTCCCGGAATTTTGACGCTCGAAGGCGATCTCCTGAGTTTCCGAACCGTCGACCAGACGGTGTTCAGCGCGCGTGCCGCCGACGTGAAGGCTGCCTTCAGTGGCTGGGGAACCCTGACGATTCGAGTGGATGGCGCGACCTACGACTTCGTGGGAACCGCGGGTGACATGTCGCAGGAGTTCGACCCGTCGCTGCGCAAAGAGCTGCTCGACACGGCTCGCGACACGCGTGCCGGCGCCGCGCTCAACGTCGCCGGCGGAGTCGCTCAGGTTCTCGCGAGCGCAACGGCACTCGCCGACCTCGCGGGCGCCGCGGCGTCGGCGGGCAAGTACTCCGCGGGCGTCAAGGTTCTGAAGCAGTGGCCGCCGGTTCTCGAGGCGGCTGGCTCAAGCGTCACAGCGAAGAAGGCCAACAACCTGTGGTGGCTCTATGGCGGACTCGCGGCGATTCTGCTCATCGGTGCGGTCATCGCGCTTGTCACGCGCTAAAGCTTCGTGATCGCCCAGTCGGAGATCCACGACAGCACGGGCGTTGTAAACACGGCGAAGACGATGATGTTCGCAACCACGGTTACCCAGAACACGGCGCGAAAAGACATCTTGCGCGTTTTGTGTCGCAGCAGCTCCTGCGCGAGCAGGCCGCCGGGCCAGCCGCCGATCAGGCCGAGGGCGAGAAGCGAGGGCTCGGCAATGCGCCAACCGCCGCTCGTCGCCGCAGACTTGTCGACCGCGTAGGCGACGAAGGTCACAATGCTCGCGCTCACGTAGAGCACGGGCACGAACAGCGGCAGCTGCCAGTTCGTGGCAACGAGAGCGTAAAACAGCACGAACGCGGCGATGACAACGTAGGCGGCCAGGCGCAACGAACGTTTACTCTGCTTGGATGCCGCGGGCCGATCCGACAGCACGCCGACGGCTCGCTCCTTACCCTCGGGAGTGGTCTCTCGGGTGAACTCGAGGCGGTCGCCGATGCGCGGGCGCTGGGCACCGGGAGCGAAAGCGGAAATGTGCACAAAAACGTCGGGCTTACCGGTGGAGGCAATAAAGCCGAAGCCACGGTCATCGCTCCACCGCGCGAGTGTTCCCACTTCGCGCGCCGTCTTTGATGCCATCATTCGATCGTAGACGCGCTCTCGCAAGAAGCCGTCCGCCGGGCGGATTTACCCTACAACTGGGGCAGAAGGGTCGGTGCGGGGCGCGAGATGCCGCAGTTGTCTAGTTGCCGGGGTGGCACTAGACAACTGCGGCACCTCGCGGGCCCACGCCCGACCGGCGCCCGGTAGCCTGAGAACGCCATGCCCCGCCTCACACTGCTCTCGCCCGAACTGCGTTGGACAACCATCGGTTCGATAGCGCTCATCTTTCTCGGCGCGTTCGAGTCGCTCGCCGTGACGACGATTATGCCCACGGTGAGTCGCGAGCTCGACGGTGTGACTCTCTACTCGCTCGCCTTCTCGGGAACCCTCGCCGCAAGCATCGTCGGCACGGTCGTCGCGGGCGGCTGGGCCGATCGGCGCGGGCCGTCGAGGCCGCTCATCATTGCGATGGCTGTCTTTGTTGTTGGGCTCATCCTCTCCGGAACCGCCGAGACAATGGTCGTCTTCATCGTCGGCCGCTTTCTGCAGGGTCTCGGTTCGGGCGGCATCATCGTTGCGCTCTACGTCGTTGTCGGGCGGCTGTACCCGGCCGAGCTGCACCCCAAGATCTTCGGTGCGTTCGCCGCGGCGTGGGTTCTGCCATCACTCGTGGGACCGCCCGTCGCGGGTCTCGTCGCCGACACCACGAGCTGGCACTGGGTCTTTCTCGGCGTCGGTGTTCTGGTGTTTCTCGCTGCGGCGTTCATCGCGCCGGCAATTCGCCAGCTCGCGGGCATGGTCGTCGAACCAGCCGTCACGTCAAAGTTCGGCTGGACCCCGGTCTGGGCGATCGTCGTTGCAATTGGTGTCGTCGGCGTAAGCCTCGGCGGCCAGCTTCACGATGTGCTCGCCCCCGTTGTCATCGCCGTGGCCTTTGCGGTCATCATCATCGCTCTGCGCCCGCTCGTGCCGCGTGGAACACTGCGTGCGCTCCGCGGCCTGCCGTCGACGGTTCTGCTGCGTGGGGCCTTCGCCGCTGCCTTCTTCGCGACCGAGGTCTACCTGCCGCTGATGCTCAACGAGCGCTATGGCCTGTCGTCGTCGGTGTCGGGCCTCATCCTCACGGTCGGCGCGGTCTCGTGGGCGCTCGGTTCGGAGATCCAGAGCCGGATGGGCGAGCGGATGTCGCATGACAGCACTGTGCGCATCGGCGCTGCCGTGCTGCTGATCGGCGTCGCCACCCAACTCGTGACAGCGTTCTTCGTTCTGTCGCCGATCGTCGCCGCTGCGGGCTGGTTCTTCGCCGGCGCCGGAATGGGCCTCGTCTACCCGCGCATCTCGACGCTCGTGCTGTCGTACTCGACCGAAGGTAACCAGGGTTTCAACAGTTCGGCAATGTCGATCTCCGACAACGTCGGAGGCGCAACGACAATCGCCTTCGCCGGCCTGCTGTTTGTGAGCTTCGCGGGCAGCGGTTTCGTCGCGGCGTTTGTGCTCACGACGGTGATCGCGGTGCTCGCCGTGCCACTCGCGTTCAGGGTGCGGGCGGCGCGCTAACTCTCGCGTGGAGTGCGGGGCGCGCGGCGGCGCACGACCGCAACGGCCTCAACGCTCAGTGAGGTCGTCGAGCATGGCCAGCTGGCCCTTGACGAGCTTCACCCTGGCGTCGTCGAGGGTCAGCCAGCGTGCTTCGTCGAGTTCGGGAAACTGCTGGAGCTTGCCCGAGCGAGGCGGCCACTCGAGCTCGAAGGTGTTGCTGCTCAGGGTGTCGAACGTGAAGTCGCTTTCGGCCGCGAACACCGTGAGGCGTTTGCCTGACGCTTGCCGATACTCGCCGAGCAGCGAGTAGTTGGCTGCCGGTGGCTCCGTGCCGATCTCTTCGGCGAACTCGCGCAGCGCGGCGGCAAGTGGCTCCTCGTCATCGGTGTAGATGCCCTTCGGAACCGACCACGACTGCTCGCTCTTCTTTGCCCAGAATGGCCCGCCCATGTGCCCGGCGAAAATCTCGAGCTCGGTCGTTCGCCGGAACAGCAGGATGCCCGCGCTCGTAATCGCCATGGTTCGACCGTACGCCGCTAGGGTCGTAGGCGAACCAAAGGAGAACCATGCTCGTAGCATTCTCAGTCGCCCCCAGCGGAGGCGGCGCAGACGAAGACGGCTCCGTTCACAAGGCGGTGGCCGCCGCGGTCAAGGTTGTGCGCGACTCAGGTCTGCCCAACCAGACTGACTCGATGTTCACGACAATCGAAGGCGACTGGGACGAAGTCTTTGCCGTCGTCAAGGCCGCGACCGAGGCCGTCGGTGAGTTCGGGCCGCGGGTCTCGCTCGTGCTCAAGGCCGATATCCGCCCGGGACACACCGGACAGCTCGCCGCGAAGGTGGCGCGCGTCGAGGCTGCCCTGAACGAGTGAAACTAACATTCGACGCAGAGCTCTGGCCGTTCGAGGCTGGCGCGGGGTGGGTCTTTCTGACACTGCCCGACGACGAGAGCGAGGCGGTACGCGACATCCCACGCCCGCCGCAGCCCGGGTTCGGGTCGGTACGCGTGCGCGTAACGATCGGAACGACGACCTGGCTGACCTCGGTATTTCCGCAGGCCGGGGGAGGGCCGTACATTTTGCCCGTCAAGAAGGCCGTGCGTAAGGCCGAAAACATCGACATCGGGGATGTCGCGCGCGTGACGCTTGAGGTGCTCGACTAGCCGAACTCGACGAAAATTCTCGACTTCGCTCGATCTGATCTCGACTTCGCTCAATCAGCGGCCGAGCGGGGTTTCGATACGGCGCTGGCGCGCCTACTCAACCAGCGAGAATGCGTCTCAACGTGCGACGCGGGCCAAGAACTGCAGCGCCGCATCTCTGAAGGCTCGCGACGTTGGCGCGTTGAAGTGGTTACGGCCGGGGATCTCGAAGAACTTGGAGTCCGGTACGAGCGCGGCGAGCGCGCGAGACTTCTCGAGGATGGCGTCGTCGCTGCCTGTCGCAAAGAGCACCGGCTGTGGGGGAGCGTTCGACGCGAGTGGCTGGGGTCCGCCGCGCATGCCCTCGACGAGCGAGACGAGCGCAGAGAGATCGTTGCCGGGGATGCCGCCGGCCATCGCGAGATAGGCGCCCGTGAGTCGGTCGGTGACCTCGTGGCCCGCAGCGATGAAGGCTCGCGCCTCCTCGATCTGAAAGCGGGTGAGCGGGTCGCCGTCGGGGATTCCGCCGAGCACAACGCGCGTGACGCGGTCGGGCAGTTCGAGCGCCGCATGCCAGCTCACTCGGGCGCCGAGCGAGTAGCCGACGAGCGCCGTCTCATCGATCATGTAGGTGTCGAGCACGGCGGTCAGGTCGGAGACGAGCAGCTCCATCGTGTAGCTCGCGGGGTCGTGCGGCTTGTCGCTCGCTCCATGGCCGCGCTGGTCGATAGCCACGACGCGGTAGCCAGCCCTCGTGAGGTCGCGCACCCATCCGGAGGCGTGCCAATTGAGCAGGCCGCTCGAGGCGAATCCGTGTACCGCAACGACGGTCGCGGCATCCATCGCACCAAAGGCGTAGGTCGCGATGCGCAGGCCCTCTGGCGACATGACGAACGTTGGGGCGGGAATCTCTGGTGCAGGCACGCTTCTATTCTCCGTCAGTCAGATGCGTTCGACGGGCGAACCGTGCGTCACTCGTGCGATCAGTCGAAGCGTCGATCGCGAGTGAGTTTTTTCGCAAATGCACTGAACCCCGACAGAAACCCCTGGGGCGGCGACACGACGCTTGCGTCGGGTAGATCCGCGGCATCCATTCGTCCTTCGACAACATCGGCGATGTCGGAGGGTTCGCCGATGATTTCGGTGAAGCGGCGCAGGGTGTCATCGGTGGGAGGTTCGGCGAACAGCGCCTCGAGTTGGGCGGTCTCGGCGTCATCGAGGATGAAGGCCTCTGCGTAGTCCTTGATGGGGCTCGCTAGGCGGATGTTCTCGATCGCGGCGAGCACTGCCGCGTCGCCCGCCGAGGGGTCAACGACGCGCCACGAAGAATTCCACTCGTCGCCGAGAACGCCGTTCGCGTAGTTGATGACGAACCCACGGGCCGAGCCGAGGCGCCACATCATCAGCGTGCTCTGCATCAGCCAGGCGCTCGAGTTGGCGACGGCGAAAGGCGCGTCGAACGCAACGACGAGCGAGCGGTAATAGTCGCTCGTCGACGGCACAACGAGCAGATCCTGGTCGGCGCTCGACGCACCCTCGGTGATCACAGCGACATCGGCGGTCGTCAGCCACGCGAAAGCATCGTAGTCGGGGCGCGTGTTGGCGTTGAGATTGCTTTCTTCGAATGGATGTCCCGTGCCGTCGTATCCGACACTGTCAATCGATACGTCCGCACCAAACTGCCGCGACAGCGTCTTCGCGATCTCGTCGCGTGAAACCGGCTGCCACCCATCGTTTGTCCACTTCAGCGGCTCTGCATAGGCGTCGTTGACGACGCGAGCACGAAGAGTGCCGTCGGCGGCTTCCAGATCGGAAATCAGAGCGGCGATGCCCGCACGACGCAGCGTTGCCTCGAACTCATCGAGGTCGCTCGCGCCGCCAACGACAGTCACGTTGGTGAAATAGTGGGGGAGGGGTTCGTGTTCGCTCACCCAGCGAACCTAGCAGCGGCTAGTTAGCCACGTCTCCGCGCCATGCGCCGGTCTCAGAACCCTGAGCCTCGATGAACTCCTTGAAGTTGCCGAGTTCCTTCTTGACCTCGTGCCCGCCGACGCCAACGAGGGCGCCAAACTTCTCGAGAAGCCCCGTGGCCTCCCAGTCGAGCTGCACCGTGACGCGCGTCTCGGTGTCGCTGAGCTTGTGGAAGGTGACGACTCCCGCGTGGTTCTCTTCGCCGCCGATGCTGTTCCAGGCGACACGCTCGTCGGGGTGCTGCTCGGTGATCTCTGCATCGAACTCACGAACCTGCCCGGCGATCTTCACGCGCCAGTGAGTGAGCACGTCGCTCTTCTGCTGGATCTCTTCGACGACGCTCAAAAACTTCGGGAATGACTCGAACTGCGTCCACTGGTTGTAGGCGGTCGAGACGGGAACGTTGACGTCGACTGTTTCGATGATCTGCGGCATTCGTATCTCCTTGAGGGGTTTCTTTTGACCGTACGCGGGGAGTCTGAAGCGTGGCAGGGGTTCGCCGTCACTCTCACCCCGCCCACAGGAAGAGTGCAGACTAGGACGATGTCCGCTAAGACAATCGACCGCGAGATTCTGCGACTCGCGGTTCCGACGCTCGCGGCACTCGTTGCTGAACCGCTCTTTTTGCTCGTCGACACCGCGCTCGTTGGGCACCTGGGCGGAGAGACGCTCGCCGGTCTCGGAATCGCCAGCGTTGTGCTGCAGACGGCCGTCGGCGTGCTCGTTTTTCTCGCCTACGCGACAACACCCGCCGTTGCCCGACTTCTCGGCGCCGGCGATGAACCGGGTGCCCTGCGCGCGGGCATTGACGGCATGTGGCTTGCCCTCGCCGTTGGCGCCGTGCTGCTTGTCGCGGGCCTCACTCTTGGCGGGCCGGTCGTCGCACTGTTCGGGACGCAACCCGAGGTCGCGACATCCGCCACAACGTATTTGCTTATCTCGGTCTGGGGGCTGCCCGCTATGTTGCTTGTGCTCGCGGGCACGGGTCTGCTGCGTGGACTACAGAACACTCGCACTCCGCTCGTCATCGTCGGGTTCGGCTTCGCAGCGAACGCCGCCCTCAACGCGATATTCATATACGGGTTCGGGTGGGGAATCGCGGGTTCCGCTCTCGGAACGGTAATCGCGCAATGGGGGATGGCGCTCTGGTTCGTTGCGGCGATCGTGCGGCGGTCGCGGGGGATATCTCTTCGGCCGCGGCTCGCAGGGGTGTCGCTCGTGGCGGCGTCGGGCGGCTGGTTGCTCTTGCGTACCCTGTGGCTGCGTGCGGCGATGCTCGCGACGGTATTCGTCGGGTCGCTGCTCGGTATCACCGAACTTGCGTCGCTGCAGGTCGCGCTCGCGGTGTTCTCGCTGATCGCCTTTGTGCTTGACGCTCTCGCGATCGCGGGGCAGGCGATGGTCGGGCACAGCCTCGGCGTCGGAGACCGCCATCGCGTACATGCGGTCGCGACTCGCCTCGTGCGCTTCGGGCTGCTCGCCGGTGTCGCGATCGGGCTCGTGGTCGCCGCGCTCTCGCCGTTCCTGGGCTCCGTGTTCACGTCAGACGAGCAGGTGCGTGCCGCGCTGCCGGTAGTTCTGCTGCTGATGGCGCTCGGCACCCCGCTCGCTGGATTCGTATTCGTGCTTGATGGCGTACTGATCGGCGCCAACGACGGACGCTACCTCGCGCTCACCGGTCTGCTCAACGTCGCGATGTATGCGCCGCTGCTGTGGCTCGCCCTCTCGTCGGGCTCGCTCGTCGCGCTCTGGGCTGCATTCGGGTTCGGCTACATCGGGGCGAGGGCGCTCACCCTAGGGATCCGGTGGAGGGTTCTCTTCTAGCCGCAGCGCTGGTCGAGCTCGCCGAGGCCAGGTCGAGCGAAGCCGAGACCCCCCTCCCGGCACGTCATACCGACGCTGGCCCGGGTTGCAACCCCTGCCACGGTGCGGTGCCCGGGCACGGAACGGGAGCGCTACGCGCCCACGTACTGCGCGAGGTGCTGCCCCGTCAGCGTCGACGCGTCCGCCACAATCTCGGCGGGGGTGCCCTCGAAGACGACGAGACCGCCGTCCTGGCCGGCACCCGGTCCGATGTCGATGATCCAATCGGCGTGAGCCATCACGGCCTGGTGGTGCTCGATGACGATGACCGACTTGCCGGAGTCGACGAGGCGGTCGAGCAGCTTGAGCAGGTTCGCGACGTCGGCGAGGTGCAGCCCTGTGGTGGGCTCGTCGAGCACGTAAATGCCGCCCTCGTCGGCCATGTGGATAGCGAGCTTGAGGCGCTGGCGCTCGCCGCCCGAGAGTGTTGTGAGCGGCTGGCCGAGCGAGAGATAGCTGAGCCCGACGTCGAGCATGCGCGCGAGAATCGCGTGAGCCTGCTTCGCGGGAGTGCCGGTGAGCGACCCCGACTTGAAGAACTCCTCGGCCTCGGCGACCGACATCGCGAGAACCTCTGAGATGTCTTTGCCGTCGAGCTTGAGTTCGAGAACTTCGTCTTTGAAGCGCTTGCCGCCACAGAGCTCACACAGTGTCGCGACCGTCGACATCGGGCCGAGGTCTGTGTAGACGAGTCCGAGGCCGTTGCAGGTGGGGCAGGCGCCCTCCGAGTTGGCGCTGAACAGAGCGGGCTTCACTCCGTTGGCTTTCGCGAAGGCCGTGCGAATCGGGTCGAGAAGCCCGGTGTAGGTGGCGGGGTTGCTGCGACGTGACCCGCGGATCGGAGTCTGGTCGACTGAGATCGTTCCAGAGCCATGGGGGATCGAGCCGTGAATGAGCGAGCTCTTTCCAGAGCCCGCGACGCCCGTGATCACGGTGAGCACGCCGAGAGGCACATCTACGTCGACCGCGCGCAGGTTGTTGGCTGCTGCGCCGCGGATCTCGAGCGCAGCGGTCGACGCGCGAACAGTTGGCTTGAGCTGCGCTTTGTAGTCGAGGTGCTTGCCGGTGAGGGTGTCGCTCGCGCGCAGGTCGTCGACAGAGCCCTCGAACTGGATCTGCCCGCCGTTGACGCCAGCGCGTGGCCCGAGGTCGACGACGTGATCGGCGATGGCAATGGACTCCGGCTTGTGCTCAACAACGAGCACCGTGTTGCCCTTGTCGCGCAGGCGAATGAGCAGCCCGTTCATGCGCTCGATGTCGTGCGGGTGCAGGCCGATCGTCGGCTCGTCGAACACATAGGTGACGTCGGTGAGCGATGACCCGAGGTGGCGAATCATCTTTGTGCGCTGCGCCTCGCCGCCCGAGAGGGTGCCGGCCGGACGCTCGAGCGACAGGTAGCCAAGACCGATCTCGACGAACGAGTCGAGAAGGTGCTGCAGCGTCGCGATGAGAGGAGCCACTCCGGGGTCTTCGACCGTGCGCAACCAGTCGGCGAGCTCATTGATCTGCATGCGGCAGGCTTCGGCGATGTTGAGACCGTTGATACGGGATGCCCGCGCGCCCTCATTGAGGCGCGTTCCGTCGCACTCGGGGCAGGTGGTGAAGGTCACGGCACGCTCGACGAACGCGCGAACGTGCGGCTGCATCGCGTCGAGGTCTTTCGACATCATCGACTTCTGAATCTTGGGAATGAGCCCCTCGTAGGTCAGGTTCATGTTCTCGACCTTGACCTTGCGGGGCTCTGCGTAGAGAAAGTCTTCGCGCTGCTTGTCGGTGAGATCGCGCAGCGGAATGTTGGGGTCGACACTGCCGGCCGCAGAGTAGATGCGCACCATCCAGCCGTCGGCCGTGTATCCGGGTACCTTGATCGCACCTTCTGCGAGCGACTTCGACTGGTCGAAGATCTCGGTCAGGTCGATGTCGTTGATGCGACCCATGCCCTCGCACCGCGGGCACTGACCGCCGGTGATCTGAAAGTCGCGGCGCTCTTTTGTGGTCTTGCCGCCCTTCTCGAAGGTCACGGCTCCTGCGCCGGAGATGGATGCGACATTGAAAGAAAAAGCCTGCGGCGAGCCCACGTGCGGGTCGCCGAGCCGGCTGAAGAGAATGCGAAGCATGGCGTTCGCGTCTGTCGCCGTTCCAACCGTCGATCGCACGTTGGCGCCCATGCGCTCCTGGTCAACGACGATTGCCGTCGTGAGACCACTGAGCGAGTCGACGTCGGGTCGATCGAGCGACGGCATAAAGCCCTGCAGAAACGACGAGTACGTCTCGTTGATCATGCGCTGCGACTCTGCGGCGATCGTTCCAAACACGAGGCTCGACTTGCCTGAACCACTGACGCCCGTGAAAACGGTGAGTCGGCGCTTCGGAATATCGAGAGAGATGTCTTGCAGGTTGTTCTCGCGTGCGCCCCGCACGGAGATCGTGTCGTGGGTGTCGGCAGTGTGCAAAGAATCGAGCTCCGTCACGGTCGCGCCTCTCGCTAGATGTAAACGTCGTCAACTTTAGCGGCAGGGTACGACACGTGAGTTTACGGTTTCGGCTCGCCCGATCCGGGTTCGGATGGTGGCGCCGAGTCGGCATCCGGTTTGGGCTTTTGCCTCGACAGCGTGATGAAGACGATGCCGAGTACAAGAAAGGCGGTCCACATCGGGTTCTGCATCGTAAGGGCGAAGACGACGGCCACGGCGAGGAACGTGATCCCGACATATAGGTACGCTCGGGGATTCTGAGTATCCATGCCGAGACGGTACGCGCGTCGGCTGTGAGCCACGTAAATAAACTACGGCGCGCCCGCGAGTTCGATGTGAACAGCACCCTCAGTGCCACCGGCGGCCGTCACCTTTCTACGATCGGAGGATGGACAGCGACGAGGCGGTCATCAGGGCCGCGACCTGGAACGTGTGGTGGCGATTCGGTGACGCCTGGGAGCAACGCGAGCGCGGCATCGTCAAGGCTCTGCGCGACCTCGCCCCCGACATTGTCGGCCTGCAGGAGTCATGGGAACTCGACGGCACAAGCCAAGCCGGTGTGCTTGGCGAAGCGCTCGGCATGCATGGCGCCTTCGTTGGTCCGGGGCTACCGCCCATCCCCGACCCGCTCGAGCACGAGGGGCAGGAGAGAGTCACGATGGGGCTCGGACTTCTCAGCCGCTGGCCGATTAGCGATCTTGTTGCACATGCGATGCCATCGAGTGACCGCGCTCTCGTCGCGCTCGTCGCATCCGTCGATCACCCGCTCGGCCCGCTGCACGTGATCGTCGCGGCGCTCAGTTGGGAGCCGGAGAAGCTCGACGAGACCGGCGAGCAGATTCTTGAGCTTGCCCGGCTCGCCGGCAACGGGTCGTTTGACGGCCCGCTTCCCGTGGTTGTGCTCGCCGACTGCAACTACGATTTCACGTTCGCGCCTCTTGCGCAGTTGAGCGAAACAATGACCGACGCATGGGGCGCCGTAAACGATGCAGAGCTCGACGACCCGCGCACGCTCAGCGAGACCAACCGGTTCGCTCCGCCAGAAGCCGTCGCGCAGTACAACCACCGCATCGATCACGTTCTGGTGCGCGCGGGAGAGCGCGGCGAGACCGTCGACGTTCGTGACGCGTGGATCGTGCGCGACGAGTTCGACGGGCTGCCGCCCTCAGACCACTATCTGGTGGTCGCCGACATAGCTGTTTAGTGGCCTGCTGGCTTCCACTCGGCGTTCGGGTCTTCGACCGGGCGCCTGATGAAGAAGACTGCGGGGATCGCGAGAAGTGAGATGAACGCACCAACGACGAAGGCGCTGCGGATGCCGGCTGCCGTAGCCTCTTCAATCGGCGAACCAGCCGCGACGCCCGCTGTAACGCCCACCGTCATGATGGCCACAAATAGCGCTGTGCCCGCCGCACCGGCGACCTGCTGAACTGTGCCAACGATCGCGCTTCCGTGCGAGTAGAGCTTCGGTGTGAGCGAGGCAAGGCCAGCGGTGAAGAGCGGCGTGAACAGCAGCGCAAGGCCGAGGCTCAGCACAACGTGCGCGACGACGACCGACCACACGGGCGACGTGGCGTCAAGCATTGTCATACCCCAGAGTGCGGCACTCACGATGATCGCCCCCGGAACGAGAAGAATGCGCGGGCCACGCTTGTCGAAGATGCGACCGACGAAGGGTGCGAGAAGTCCCATCAGCAGGCCACCCGGCAGAAGCACAAGGCCGGTGGTGATCGGCTCGAGGTCGAGCACGTCTTGCATGTAGATGGGCAGCAGAATGATTGTTCCGAACAGCGCGATCATGCTGACCGCGACAGTGCCGATTGAGAACGAGAAGTCCCGTGACAGGAACGTACGCAGGTCGAGCAGCGCGGCGTCCTTTCGCTGCAGCCTGAGCTGGCGCCAGATGAACCCGGTCAGCGCGACCGCGCCGATGGCGAGGGCGATGATTCCCGCAACGGCGTACTCGGTGCCGAGGTTGCTGAGGCCGTAAACGAGGCCGCCGAAACCGAAGGCCGCAAGAACAATCGAGAGGATGTCGATGCGCGCACTCGAAGGCTCGGTCACGTTGACCATAAAACGAGCGCCAATGGCGAGGCTGGCAAGTGCGATGGGCAGCACGAGGAAGAAGATCCAGCGCCACTCGAGGTAGTTGAGGATAAAGCCCGAAATCGTCGGGCCAAGTGCGGGGGCGACCGAGATAACGATCGAGACGTTTCCGATCACGCGACCGCGGTTGGCCGGCGGCACGAGGTTGAGCACTGTAGTGAAGAGCAGCGGCATCATGATCGCCGTGCCGCTGGCCTGAATCACGCGCGCGACGAGAAGAATCTCGAAGCCCGGTGCTACAGCCGCGATGAGGGTGCCAATGCTGAACAGGCTCATCGCAACGATGAAGACAGGGCGGGTGTTGTAGCGCTGCAGCAGGAACCCCGTGATCGGGATCACGATTGCCATCGTGAGCAGGAACGCGGTCGAAAGCCACTGCGCCGCCTGGATCGTGATGCCGAGGTCGCCAACGAGGTGAGGGATCGCGACACCCATCGTGGTCTCGTTGAGAATCACGACGAACGCCGAGATGAGCAACAGGGTGATGACCAGCGTGTTGCGCTTGGCGGTCGCCGCGTCGGTGGCTGCGGCATCCAATCGGATTGTTGCAGTGTCGGTCATAAGGTTCCTGTCGAGAAAAAGGCGGGAGGGAAGTGTGCGCGACACTGCGCCGAAGTAATGCAACTCACGAACAGCCTGTGGCATTCCACTGACATTGCAATGTAAACACCGTACACTTTGGCCGGGAGTCGGGCAATCCGATTGGCGCAGGGCTACGAACGACCTGTACATCACTCAATCGGGGGGTACCACTATGGCTTCCAGCACGGCAACCGTTCAGCTCGTCGCGCATGCAGAACCCGACATCGCCTGGGATGTCACGACCCTCACGAACCCCACGTGGTTCTACGCGAAATTCGGACCGCTGCCCGGCGTCGTCGACGTCTGGGGTCAGGTCGGTGAGTGGAACGCCGTCGGCAAGACCCGAACGCTCAAACTCTCAGACGGCGGCTCGGTCATCGAAACATTGACGGATGTCGCGCACGCCGAGTTCTTCGCCTACGACCTGTCTGAGTTCCAGGGTCTTTTCGGTCACATCGTCGCCGGCGCTCGCGCCGAGTGGGACTTCTGGCAGGAGGGCGACTCCACGGCAATCCGGTGGACGTACACCTACACCGCCCGCCCGGGCTTTGGCCTCGTCGTCAGCGCAATCGTGCGCCTGTTCTGGTCGCGCTACATGCAGCGCACGCTGCCCGTGATCGTGCGCGAAGTGGAGCGACAGGGCACCCGCGTCTAGCTCACCCGTTGGTTGAGTAGGCCGCTCGCGGCCGTATCGAAACAAGATCGAGGCCCCGGTGGTCGAGCGCCCCGGTGGTCGAGCTTGTCGAGACCAGATCGAGCGCCCCGGTGGTCGAGCTTGTCGAGACCAGATCGAGCGAAGCCGAGATCTAGACCCCGCTCGGCGGCCACACCCCGATGATCAGACACATGATCACAATGGTCACGAACTCGTGTGCAACGTTGAGCGCTGTCAACCCTGCCGGCCGCCCATCGAATGCATCATGGGTGATGAACCGGGCGGCGGTGAGTCCGGCCCAGAGGATGATGCCCGTCACTATCGCGTTGAGTAGCCACGAGCTGTCGTAGAACTGCCACGAGATGTAGATCGCTCCGGCGAGCACCCACGCCGTGACGAAGCTCACGATGAGCGTGATGACGATCGGCCGAATCGCATCTTTCGAGTTGCCACTCGGTGTGATCTTGGCGGCTTTCATCCAGTAATTACCGAAGACTTTGGGTGTGTACCAGACTGACCCGACGATCATGCTCGACAGGGTGGCGGCGATGACAGCCCAGTAGTTGATTTCAGGGTTCATGGCGGCACATTACTCTCGCACGGCGCGCGAAGTCGAGCGCCCCGGTGGTCGAGCTCGTCGAGACCAGATCGAGCGAAGCCGAGATCTCACACCCCCGGCGCGTAAAACGCGGCGACGCTCACAAGCCCGGGAACAACCGCCAGCCCCCACATCGCTAGCCGCTGCACCGGCCGTGGTCGAGTACTGCGAACAGAACGAAATGCCGCAAGAAGAGCCGCGACATCCAAACCGATCGCCAGCATCACGCCCGCCATCGCCACGATGTACGCGCTGCCGAGCCTCACGCTAGCGCGCGGGCCAGCCGATGTGCGTCAGACTAGGGGCATGCCCGAACTTGTTGTCGAAATCCATGTGCCGCTCACTCGTGACCCCTCGATTCCCGAGGGCGAATACGCCTTTCCGTGGATCGACGAGATCACCGAGCGCCTGAGCGAGCTCGAGGAAGACGGCATCGCCGCGACCTACGACGACGGTGAAGAATTCGGCGAGAACTACGTGTTTTTCATCACCGACGCCGATGAGGCCGCTCTGCTCGCGGCCGCAGGAGGAATCGCGACAATGCCCGGCGTTCCGATGGGCGTCTTCGCAATGGTCACCGACTCGGATGCCGAAGAGTTCGGCCTCGGCCGCCGCGTCGACATCACCTAAGCCGCCTTGCGCTGACGGTGCGTGTTTTCGTCGTCAGCGCGCCCGAACGTTTCGCCGCACGGATGTCGAAAATCCGCGAGGTTAGACCGCGGCGGCTTCCGTAACTCGCGTGCGCGACCGCCAGCGCCCGAGCAGCAGCACCGCCGCGCCCAGACACAGCGACCCCAGCACCGCGAGCGGCAGGTCGAGCCCCCACTCTGTAACGCAGAACGCGGGCAAAAAGGTCAGAAACGCTGCGAGCCCGACGACGAAGCCGGGCGGGGTGACTCCGACCTCGCGCGGGGCTTCCCAACGGCCGACGAGGAACGACAGCGCGAACAGCGCGGCGAAGACGATGACGAAGAAGATCGGCCGCGACATCCACCAGCCTGGGGATCCGGGGGAGGGCGACGCACCCGGAATCAGCAGCGCGATACCCGACAGCGCGATGATGAGCGGCAGGTGCCAGAGGTAGATCGTCATCAGGCGCGTGCCGACGAGAAAGACCACTGCCCGGGCAGCGTGCGTGTTCATGAGGCGAGACAGCGCGGGTTTGAGCGCGCGAAGGATGCACGCCTGCGCGACAGCGAGCAGCACAAGCGGCAGCGTCGGCGGGTTGAGGTTGGCGAGCATGTCATTCGAGTACCAGCCGTCGGGCAGGGTCACGGCGGCGAGCACGACGTACGCTCCCGCCGCGATTGCGAAGAGCTGGAAGCCCGAGCGGGCGGCGAACCATCCGTCGGCGTACCAGAAGCCGATCTGCTGCACGAGAATCCAGACGAAGAACATGTTCGCGAGGCCGATCTCACTGATGCCGGTCAGAAAACGCAGCGCGTCGACGGCAACGACGGCGGCGAGCAGCACAACAAGTGTCGCGCGGGGTGAGCGGGCGTGCCATCGGGACATGATCGGCACAAAGGCCTGGCAGAGCGCGTAGGCCGCGAGAAACCAGAGCGGAAGCCCGGCGCCGACGATGACCACGTCGAGCAGTTGCTTGTCGACGCCAACGAGGCGAGCGACGCCGATGACCGCGACGTAGAAGATGAACAGGGGGAGAGCGGGCTGCGCGAGCCGAAGCACCCGGTTGCGCACGTATTGCGATGCGCCCTCGCCCCGACGCACGAGGCTGCGCCACGCTGTCAGGCTCGCGAACCCGCCGACGACGAAGAAAAGCGGCATAATCTGCCCGGCCCAGGTCGCGAAGGCGAACCAGGTTTGCTCCTCGAGCGGCTTCGAGACGACGAGCCCTCCAGCAGCGTCAAAGCCGACGCCCACCATCATGAGGTGAATCGCGACAACGAGCACAACGCTGAACACGCGCGCGATGTCGAGTGTGAGGTCGCGCTTCGAGATATCGATGCTTGATGCGCGGTCTGCCGAGGTTCGGGATGTGCGGGCGTCGCTGCTCATTCCGGCATTCTACGGTTATGCGCCCGCAACTTTGAGGACTAGTCATGGATGTCGCGGTCTGCCAGTCTTGGCCGCATGAACCGCTACGCGCTCGTGCTTCCCGTTCTCGTGTTCGTTGGGTGCGCAGTCGCGCTCGCCGGGTGCACTACTGCGCCGCCCGCGCCCACCGTCACCGTTTCGCCGAACCCGGTCGCCGCACAGCTCACGTGCGACCAGGTCTCGACGCTGGTCGAGACGCCCGTCCACAACGCTCAGACCGGGCCGGCGACCGCCGATCTTCCCGAAGAGTATGTCGCGGGCATGTATCGCATCGCTGCTCGCGCATTACCCCTGATTCAGGTCGAACCGGGCACCGACCTCGAGAAAGCATTAGAGGGCGCACAGGCGCTTGTGACAAATGCAGACACGCTCGAGTTTCCTGTCTTTGATCCGAACTCGACCGAATGGCAGACTGCCCGCGAAGCCGTGCTCGACGCTTGCTCAGACGAGGGTGTCGAAATGTTCGCAGAGGGTTGGATCGGCGGCTAGATCTCGCGAAGCGCAACGTTGCGCAACTGCCCGTCTGAAGTCGTGGCCGTGAGGAATGTGCGGTGTGGCTGCCGCCGTCGATCAGTCGGCGAGCCCGGGTTGAGCAGGCGCAGGCCGTCGGGTGTGACCGAGTCCCACGGAATGTGGCTGTGCCCGAACACCAGCACGTCGGTGTCGGTGAACTTCTCGTCGGCGCGGGTCTCGCGCCCTTTGGCATCACCCGTTTCGTGAATGACAGCAATGCGCACGCCGTCGATCACCACCTGCGCGATCTCGGGCAGCCGAGCGCGAAGCTCCGCACCGTCATTGTTGCCCCACACACCGACGAGGCGCCGCGACCGCGATTCGAGCGCGTCGAGCATAGAGACGTCGACCCAATCGCCCGCGTGAAAAACAACATCCGCGGTTTCGATCGCGTCCCACACGCTCGGGTCGAGGTCACGCGCCCGCTTCGGCACGTGCGTGTCGGCGATGAAGACCAGTCGAGTTGCCACACTCGACGGTAGCGGCTGTAGGTCGAGAAGCGCAGCCGTGAGAAACTCAGTGGTGAGAGCATTCGGCTATTTCTTTATGGCACTGACCTGGGGCTTCTTTGCGACGGTTGTTGTGCTTGTGCCAACGGGTGTGTTACTCGGCGCGATCTTTGGCAACGTCGACCTCTTCGGCGACATTTCGATCGACAGCGTGCCGGTTCTCGTCTTCTACTGGCTGGTTGTCGGCTACGTGTTTTTTGTGATGCCGCTCGGCCTCGTCTCGCAGACTTTTCTCTGCTGGATCTTCACTGCCCGCTCGCTTCAGGTGCGCTACTCGAACGGTCCGATCGCGCACAACTCGGGCAGCGCTAAGAACCCAATCTTCGAACCTGTGACGCAGACCAAATGGAGTTCCGCCTGGACAACAATCGGAAACCTCGGCTGGTTGCCGAATCGCTACACGCTCGCGGGCGGAATGCTCGGCGGAGCCGTCTGGCTCTTCCTCCTGTACTGGATTCCCCGCGGCGGCCTCGGTTCGCTCGAACAGGCGGGCTTCGCGGTGCTGAGCCTGGGTGTCGCCGCGCTCGCCGCCTGGCTGTGGATCAGGGGAGCGCTGCTGCGAATCAATTCACCGGCGCCCGCGCCCAAGGTGCGCAAGTCGCTTCGACGGGGCAAACCCGCTGACCCCGCTGATCGTGAGCGCCCGGCGAACTGGCACCGCTCGACCGCGCCGCAACTCGACCCCGCGCAGCCTGCCGTCACGCCGCGAACGCGCAAGGCGGCCAGGGCGAAGGCCGCGACATCCACACCGAAACCGCCGCCGCCGCGATACCCCGAGGCTTAACGAGCAAGGAGCCGAGCACCCGTAGGTACTCGGCTCCCGAAGCTGCCATCAAAGGCTGCCGTAAGACGTTGAAACGCCTCTATCCCTTTGCCGGCTTCGCACGCTTCTCAGCGCGCTTTTCCTTGAGCGACTTTGACGCCGCGGTCTTAGGGCTGGACTTCTTCGGTGATTTGTCTGCCATAGGGCACTCCTTCCCTCGGAAGCACGATCGGCTTCAATAACTTCGAGAGTACGCCCTCGCGCGCGCCCGCAAAACCTCGATTACTTCAAACGATGGATGCCGCGGCTCACGATCGCGTTCACCACACCGCTGAGCAGCAGCACAAGAAGAGCCCAGTAATTGATCACCGGAATTGCTGCACCAACGATGAGCGCAACGGCGAACAGCGCGGGTGTGACGAAACTCAGGGCACCGCGGTCGGGGCCGAGTGGATTGTCCTGGCGCTCGAGACCCGGCGTTCGGCGCACAACGATTGTTAGAGCCGTGAGCGTCAGGCTGCTCAGAAACATTGTGCCGACGTAAAGCGCGACGGATAGCGAGCTCGGCGCGTACTCGGCGACGAAACCCGTAGGCAGCGGGAGCATAACGATTGTCAGCGCCCAGAGCAGGTTGAGCCAGCGGAGCGTGCGGTTGGACGCCGCGACATGCTCGAACAGCGCATGGTGCGCGAGCCACAGTCGAGCAATGACAACGAAGCTCAGAAAGAATGCCGCAACCTGTGCGCCGTTCACCGCGAAGAAGTCAGCGAGATCCGCGCTCTCGCGTGCAGCCTCGGGCACCCGGTCGACGAGCGGCAGGATGAGCAGGGTCGCCGCAATTGCCACAACCGCGTCGGTGAAAAAGACCAACCGCTCGGTGCCGAGGGAGATGCCGGGAGAAGTCGCCATGGGCATACGCTAGCCCCATGCAACGAGTATCGCTCAGCCCCGACCAGAGTCGCCGAGCAACGATGACGGGCATTCTCGTGCACGTGATCTTTGCAGTGGCCGTATGGCTCGGCTTCTCAGCGGCCCTGCTACTTCTCGTGGCAGTTGTGTCAGCTCCTGATCAACGCGAGCGCCTCGCGCAAGACGGCTATGGCGTCGATGCGGCAACAGGAATGCTGCTGCTCGTTGTCGGCGTGGTCGCCGGTCTCGCGCTCGTAGCAGGCGCAATCGTGTTGAGCGCCAAACTCTTGCGCTCTGGCGGACTCCGCGCTCCGTGGGCGATCACCTGGAGCGCACTCGGCCTCAGCGCCGTCGCTGACTTTGTGCTGAGTGGCGTCTTCACTTTCATCTCCTATGCCCTCTCGTTTCAGTCCGAGACGCTTGACCAAACGGTTGTTGTGGTCGTTGGAACAATCGTGGTGCTCGTCGTTGTTGCAGTTATTGGTGCCGTCTTCTGGCGCCTGATGGCCTCGGCCTTTCGCGGCTACGCGGTGGAGCCGACCCCAACCTTCATTTAGGAGAACCCCATGCCACTTACCGGCGAGTACGCACCCAGCACCTCAGATTGGGCACTCAAGCAGACTGAGCTATACCTGTCCTCCGGTGGAACAGAGGGCACCGACCTGCGCGGTATGCCCGTCATCCTCCTCACTTCAGTTGGTGCGAAGTCGGGCAAGCTCCGAATCACCCCGCTTATGCGCGTGGAACACGAGGGCGTCTACGCAGTAGTTGCCTCCCTCGGTGGTGCGCCGAAGCATCCCGTCTGGTACTTCAACATCGTTGCTCAGCCGCATGTCGAGCTGCAGGACAAAGCTGAAAAGCGGGACTATCGCGCGCGCGAGGTCACTGGGGAGGAGAAGGCGATCTGGTGGGAGCGCGCCGTCGCCGCCTACCCGCCCTACGCCGACTACCAGAAGAAGACCGACCGTGAGATTCCGGTGTTTGTGCTGGAGCCGTTCGACGCGTAAACATCGCTGGTTGAGTAGGCCGCCCGCGGCCGTATCGAAACCCTGTGCGATTTCGATACGGCCGCAGAGCGACATACTCAACCATCGAGTCAGGGTCGGTTCGGGGGTTACCCCGATACCGCTCGCCCCGAGCCTGGTTCAGACTTGAGTTATGACAGACACAACCGCAAAGCCCAGCCTCGCCCGCCCCGCGTCCGGTCGTATGATCGGTGGCGTCTGCGCCGGAATCGCCAACCGCTTCGGCTGGAGCGTCGGACTCGTGCGACTGCTCACAGTGCTGAGCGTTTTTATCCCGGGGCCACAGGTTGTCATCTACCTCGCGCTGTGGCTGCTCATTCCGGCAGAGAAGACCGCCTAAGCGCCAGCCGCAACGAGCGTTGCAACCAGCCCGGTGATCTCATCGCGCACATCTTCGTCTGAAGCCGTGGCGGTGCCGTCGCCGGGCTGTCGGCCGTAGTCACCGAACGAGGCGTGGTTTGCTCCATCGATCACCGCAAAGTCGGTGTCAGCCGGAAGCTCGTGCGCGGCATCCATAATCTTGGTCTGCGTGCTGAGGCCGTCTTCACTCGCAGCGATGCTCACAACGGCGAGGCCAGAGTCACTGAGGTCGTTGGCGCAGTAGCTTCCGAAGAGCGCAAGGCCCGTGATGCGTTCGTCGGTCTCGGCGAGCATGCACGCCTTGACGCCACCGAGTGAGTGGCCGCCGATCAACCAATTGTCGACGCCGTCGACGCCCGCGACGAGTTCGTCGAACGAGCGCGTGTCGAAGAACGCGAGATTGAGCGTCGGCTTGGTGATGACGACGGTTTTGCCGCTTTCGACAATTCCGGAGAGCTTGTACATGTAGGCGTAGGGGTCGACCTTCGCGCCCGGGATGAACACGAGGCCGGAGCCGTTGGGCACGTCGGGCGAGAGAACAATTGTGCCGTCGGTCGAGGTCACGCTGACGGCGTCGTTCTCCCAGACCTCGAGCGCGACATCCCGCTCGCCGAGCATTTCGATGTGCGCCCAGACGAGAAACCCGACGGTGGCGAGGGCAAGAACGGCAACGATGCCGAGCAGAACTGATCGAAGGCGACGCATGCCTCAAGTTTCTCACGCGCGGTAGCCTGAGTTTATGAGCGCCCTGCTGCACCGACTCGTCGCACTCGCGACACTGTCGTTCGCGGTGCTCGCGCTCAGCCCCGGAGTGCTGAGCCCCCTCGTGCTCAGCCCCGGAGTCTCGACGACCGCCCTCGTGGCAGGTCTCGCGCTTCTCGCGATCGCGGCGCTCGTTGTCGCTCAGGGCACAAGCGCGCAGGGTCTTGAGCTCGAACAGAATGCGCGTGCCCGCGAGCACCGCCAACGGGTTGTAGCGACTCCTTCGCCCGCGCACCCCAACACTGTCGGACGCGTGCGTGCCCGTGCGCCCGGGATTGTGCTGCCGGCCACCTAGTCCTCGTTGCTCGATAGCGGTGAGGTGTGGCCAGACGCCACCCACCCCACCGACTGAACGGACAACTCATGAACCTTTACTCTTTCGCGCCCATCGCCGCGATTCTCGATGTCGCCTACGCAGGCATCACCGCGTTTTCTACTCTTCTCGAACCGCTCGCGGGTGATGCCTCCGCTGCCCTCGCGATTGTCGCGCTCACACTCGTTGTGCGGGCGGTGCTCATTCCGGTCGGCGTCTCTCAGGTGCGCGCCGAGTTCACGCGGCGTCGCCTCGCGCCCATGCTGCAGGAGCTGCGCCGACGCTACAAGAAGCAGCCCGAGATTCTGCAGCGCAAGACAATGGAGCTTTACGCGACAGAGAAGGCCTCGCCGTTTGCCGGCATGCTGCCCGCTCTCGCGCAGGCGCCTGTGCTCTTTCTTGTCTACGGGCTCTTTGTGCTGCACACCATCAACGGTCACGCCAACGCGCTGCTGCAGGGTCACGTTCTCGGCGCGAGTCTCGCGTCGTCGCTCATGAGCGGAACCGTCGCCTGGCCCGGCCTCATCGTTTTCGCCGTGCTCCTCACGATGATTGCCGTCGTCGCGTCGTTGCAGCGCAGAACCGCTCAAAAAATAGCGGCGATGGATGTCGCGTCCGCGACCGACCCGACGGCGAAAGCCCTGACGCGATGGTTGAGCTGGCTCCCGTTTATCACTGTCGTCTTCGCCGCTGTTGTACCGCTCGCCGCGACGATCTATCTCACGGTGACGACCACGTGGACGCTCGTCGAACGCACGATTATTCGACGAGCCCTGTCTGCGCGCTAGTGAGTCACACGCGCGCTACGCGAGGTAGCGCGCGTGTGACCTGGGAGCGCGCATGCGGTGGGTTAGAGCGAGACCGTTTTGTTCTCGCCGACGTCGGGCTGCTGCTTCGTGATGAGCGCCTTCGCGACTTCGAATGCCCGCACTACTCCGGGCTTGTCGACCGACCAGTACTCGGCGCTCGTTGCGTCGACGCGCAGGAGGGCCACCGACGGGTCATTTTTGCCATTCTCGAACCAGGCTTCGACGAAGGGATTCCACAGTTTGTCGATGCGTGCCTGATCGTGGTCGACGGTCGCGGTTCCGGCGAGCGAGAGGTAGCTCTTGCCATCGGACAACGCCACGTTCACGTGCGAGTCGCGTGCGACGTCATCGGTCTTGGGGCTCGGGTCTGCCGTGAAGAACCAGAGCGATCCTTCGAAGGGCTCGTCGAGAACGGCAAGCGGGCGGGAGTGCAGCTCGCCCGACTCACTCACTGTTGTGAGCGTCGCGATGCGCGTGCCCGAGACGATCGTACGGATGATTTCTTTGTCGCTATCTGCGTTGTTAGCCATTATTCGACGCTATGCCTCGCGCACGTCGAAAAACAGGGCATTCAGCAGACTTTGTCGAAACGGGCTGTGCCGGTTCGACGCCCTCACGTAACGTTCATTTATTCGAAGGAGAAACAATGCGATTCATCTTGTTTATTTGCGAAGATCCCGAGGCGGAACCCTACAACCGCGCGGAAGACAACATTCTCGAGTGGGTCGACCAGCTCGGTGGTCGCAGCATTGCCGGCGATCGGCTCAGGCCTGCCGCGCAGGCCGTGACAGTGCGGCGGCGCAACGGCGAGACAGTGGTGACCGACGGGCCCTTCACAGAGTCGAAAGAGCACATCGCAGGCTTTGACATCATCGAGGTTGCCGACCGCGACGAGGCGATCGAGCTAGCCAGCAAGCATCCGATGGCTCGGTTTGGGCGAGTCGAGGTGCGCGAGTTCTGGCCCTTTGAAGAGGGCGAGTTCGAGTAAAGACCTCAGGCGGTCTTGAGTACGTTCGCGGTGAATCCGCGAACCCGTTCAAGCAAACCGACAGCCCGGGCCGCGACAATGTCGGCCGGCTCGGGCTGCATCGGCTGTTTGGGCGGCAGGATACGGATGATGTGTGAGCACGCGAGGTCGTTGCAGATGTAGGTGCCCACGGTGTTGCCATCGCGACCGGCCTGGCCCGCGCGCGGCGCCGAAAACAGCGTGACCTGGTCGGAGGGCTGAGGGGTGCGGCACAGCGAGCACATCGCCTGAATGCCGTGCGAGAGCCCGACTTCAGACGCCCGAAGCACAACACCGACAGGTCGGTCGTCGACCCAGTGCACGAGGTATCCACGCTGCGGTGAGCCAGGGTCGCGCCAGCCGAGGTATTCCCGGGAATCCCAGATGACCTCATGCAGGCCGGGGAGAGGCATCCGCTCGACCTCGCCCTTCGTCGCATTGACGAAGGCGCCACGGATTTCAGATTCGGTGAGCGGCTTCACACTTCGAGCGTAACTCAGAGCGCCCGGAGCTTTTCGAGCAGAGGCTCCGCGGCCTCATCGAGAAAGCGCTGCTGTCCTTCGTCGCCGACCTGCACAAGTGCGATGTCGGTGAAGCCCGCGTCGATGAAGGCCCGAAAGCTCTCGGCGATGCGATCGAGATCGGGGCCACAGACGATGGCATCGGCGACGTCTTCCGGTCGCACGAACTGGCTGGCTCCCTCGAATCCCGCGGGCGTTGGCAGGTCTGCGTTGACGGCCCAGCCTCCTCCGAACCAACGGAACTGGTCGTGCGCTCGCGCGATCGCCGTCTTCTCGTCTGGATCCCAGCAGATCGGAATCTGCCCGATCTTGCGCGATTGACCGCCCTCGTGGGCGGCATCCCACCCCTCGACGAGCTCTTTGTCCGGGGTCGTCGCTATCAGGTGATCGCCCAGCGGAGCGAAGCGTTCGATGCTGTGTTCACCCGAAACCGCAAGGCCAATAGGGACGGATGTCGCGTCCCACACGCGCGCGGAGTCGACTCGAAAGTACGACCCCTCCCACGTCACGAGCTCGCCGGTGTGCAGCTCGCGGATGATGTGCACGGCCTCTTCGAGCATGTCCTGCCGCACGGCGACCGCGGGCCAGCCCTCGCCGATGACGTGCTCGTTGAGGTTCTCGCCTGAGCCGAGCCCGAGAATGAAGCGTCCTTCTGAGAGCAACTGCATCGTCGCCGACTTCTGGGCGATAACAGCGGGGTGGTAACGCATTGTCGGGCACGTGACGTAGGTCGCGAGTTCGACGCGCGATGTCGCCTGCGCCACTGCGCCAAGAACCGACCAGGCGTAGGGCGAGTGACCCTGCTCTGTGAGCCACGGCGAGTAGTGGTCACTCGAGACTTCGAAGTCGAAGCCCCTTTTCTCGGCCGCGATCGCGTAGTTGACGAGTTCGCGGGGTCCACTTTGTTCGGTCATCAGGGTGTAGCCAAAACGAGTCATGGAATTCACCGTGCCCCGAATCGAGCGAAGACAAAAGGGTGCGCGCGGCACCCTCAGCCATCTCTGTGGTTACAGCCCGCGCTCGACCATATCGAGTAGGCGCTCTGTCATCACGTCGATCACCGGGTCGGTGAGCCCGCGCAACGGACCGTCGATAACGAGCATGCCGAGCCCGTGCACCGTCGCCCACGCAAGAAGTTCGGCGTTGGGGCGGCGAGCGGCCGGAAGAACTCCCACTTCGACGAGCTCGTCGAGAACGCCGCCGAGCACCTGGAACGGGGTCAGGCCGAACGCCCCGGCCTTGGCGGGAGAACCGGAGTTGCTGAGGTCATCGGGAACAGTGAAGGCAGCGCGAAACAGGCCGGGCTCGTCGCGTGCGTAGCGCAGATAGCCGCTCCCGACGCCGCGCAGGCGCTTACGCGCAAGGAGAGCCGCGTCATCCACACCGCTCACTGCATCGCGGTGGCCGACCATCGAGTCGGCCACGAACCCCTGTGCCGCGGCAGAGACAGCGACGAGCAGAGCCTGGCGGTCGGCGAAGTGACGGTACGCGGCATTGGGTGAAACGCCGGCCTGGCGCGTGGCCTCGCGCAGCACGATCGTGTCGGGTCCACCGGTGCGGGCCATTTCGATTCCCGCGGCGAGAAGCGCCTGGCGCAAATCGCCGTGCCGGTAGGTATCGCGCAACTGGGCGACTGGCTCACTCATGGGGCTCCATCGTTGAGTTTTCGGGTGCCGCGTTGTGGACAGCGTTCACATTTTAGCTGACGGCGGGCGGGTTGCACGGGCCAACGGCACACCATAACTGTTTGAGTAAGACGCTGCCAGCCCCTGCTCGGGGCGGCGGGCTGGGGCTACATTAACAGTGCCATGGCGCGCGCCATTGAGGCATTTCTTGAAATGGAGCGAAAAACTCGTGGGACGACTCGTGTACGGTAACGGCGATCTTGAGGTCGACATCGAAGACCGGGTACTCGCTCACCTGCAAATAGTCGTTGTCGCGAAGCTGCGCCGCAACGAGGGGTTTATTCTCTCGTGGACCGACGAGCCGGCCGTCGGGGATGGTCGCAGCAGCATCTGGCTGCACCAGTCGATTCCTCTGTACTTCAAGTTCGACAACGGCACCCCTCCCACAATCAATCGACAGTGGCTCGAGGTGCTGACCGTCTCGGCGAGTAGCGCCGCAGGCCTCCGGATTGTCGAAGAGCCACAGACCTAGCCGCGCAGACCTAGCCGCACAGACCTAGCTACTCGAATTCGTCGTCGAGGCTGAACTCGGTGCCATCGGGTTGTACGACCGGCCGCGGCACCCCCACGAGTTTGGTCTTGCGGCGAAGCTCTTTGACCAGCGAGTCATCGATCGGCTCGTCGAGTTCAGAAATTTCGACGGCACTGGCGATCTGGCTCGCCGGGCCGATCAGAACGGATGCGCTGCCGATTACTCCGTTGTCGAGCACCGTCGGGAACGCCACAACGTCTGATGCGTTGGTTCGGGCGAGAGCGTCGGCGTAGTCGAGAACGGACTTCGCAATGAGGTCACTGGTGAGAAACGAACCGCTGGCGTAGTACACGCGTCTCATGAGATTCCTTTCGTGATATCACCACGTTAGGTGCCTCGAAAGTTGCGCAACAGGGGCTTGCAGCGCGTGGGTCGATATCCCACAATGGGCTGCCGTGAGGTTGAATTGGCGGGTGCCCCACGCAACAGACCTTCTCCGTGACGACCTCTCCTCTGCGGGATTCTCCGTCGACTCGCTCAGCGCCCTATGGGGGGTGGATGCCGCGGCAGCACTTCACCGCGGCAACAGGCTCCCGGCGCAACGTTCCCTTGCGGCGCTCGACGGTGGCGGACGCCTCGGCACCCTCGCAACCCTGTTTGTGCTCGGCCTCCCCGTTTCGTCGGAGCGCCTCGAAACGGCACTCCCGCGCCTTGGCCTCTCCGGCGCCGTCGAGCTCGGACTTGTTGCGCTGGCCGATGATGAGGTTCGGCCATTGCTCGATCTGCGCCCGTACTCGTTTGTCGATTCGCTTGGCGCGGGATCGTGGTGGATCGCGAGCGACCTTGGCGAGGTCGCGCTTGGCACGGCGATTCCGGAAGGACACGTGCTCGGCGTCGGCGGAGCCTCAACGACCCTGAGCGGGCTGATGCTTCAGCAGCGCGTTGCAACAGTTCTCGACCTCGGCACCGGTTGCGGCATCCAGGCGCTTCATGCTGCGCGGTTCGCCGACCACGTCGTCGCGACCGACATCTCGCAACGTGCCCTCGACCTCGCGGCGTTCAACGCGCAGCTCAACGGCGTCTCTTCTATTGAGTTTCGCCTCGGCAGCCTCTTCGAGCCCGTCGCGGGCGAGGTGTTCGACCGCATCGTGTCGAACCCGCCGTTTGTCATTACTCCGCGCACCGAGGGCGTTCCGGCCTACGAGTATCGCGACGGCGGGCTCGTGGGTGACGCGCTCGTGGAGACGGTCATTCGCGAGGCGCCAGCGCACCTCGCGCCAGGGGGAGTCGCACAGCTGCTCGGCAACTGGGAGTACGGCGTCGGCAGCGACGGGCTCGGCAGCGACGGGCTCGACCGGGTCGCCGAGTGGACGACGGGTCTCGACGCGTGGGTTGTTGAGCGCGAAACACAGGACGCCGCGCTCTACGCCGAGACCTGGATTCGCGACGGAGGCACAAAGCCGGGCACCCCGGAATTCGAATCGCTGATGGCAGCGTGGCTCGATGACTTTGCGGCTCGCGGCGTGACGGCCGTCGGGTTCGGCTATGTCACGCTTCGGGGCGCAGGCGCACGCGCGGGTGCCGGCACCGGCACCCCGCTTCGCCGCTTCGAGCGACTCGACGGTGCGCTCGGCCGTTCAGAGGGTGGACTCGGCGTCGCAATCGGCGCGTCACTCGAGGCTCATGACTGGCTCAGCGACGCCGATCTCGTGGCTGAGCGACTGACTCTCGCTCCCGATGTCACCGAAGAACGCCACTACTGGCCCGGAGACGAAGACCCGACGGTTATCGACCTGCGCCAGGGCGGCGCGTTCGGCCGAACTCAGCCGAGCGGAACTGTGCTCGCCGCAGTTGTCGGTGCGTGCGACGGAGAGCTCTCGATCGGCGCGATCTGTGCGGCGATCGCGCAACTTCTCGAGGTCGACGCGGCCGAGTTGCTCGACGAGGTGCTGCCGAGCGTTCGCGAACTCGTTTTTATCGGGATGCTTACGCGGGGTTCTTGAGAAGGTACGCGGCGACGAGCGGGCAGGTAGCGTCAACGCTTTTGCCCGCCGCACGTGCGTCGGCCACGGCAAACGCGACGAGTTGGGTGCCGAGGCCGTGCCCGCCAAACTGCGGGTCAACCTCGGTATGAACGAAGGTGCGTGTGGCTCCATCGTCTGTGTAGAGTGCCTTCCCGACGGGTGAGCCGTCGACGGTCAGCACGTAGCGGTCGCGGTCTGCGGCATGAGTGATCTCGGTATCCATGTCGCGATACTAATCGCTCACACCTCGCTCCCACCTTGCGTACACCGGTCGCAAAGGAGAGCTTGCGAGTATCGGGGGATGCTTCGCCGCCACCCCGTCACCAGTGCCGTAGCGGTGGTCTATTTTCTGGCACTTTGCGTCATGATTCTGGGTCCGTGGGCCGATGACAAAGCGAGCTTCGCTGGCAGCGCGATAGTTTTCTTCCCCGCCGGCGTGCTGCTTGTTGTATTGCTCGGTAAGCAGCGTTGGATTCTTGCAATGTCGGTCGGAGTTCTCGGCGTTGTCTGGCTCGAACTTGCCTGCATCGTGTGGCGCCCTGATGCCCCCTCCGTGCCGATCGACCTCGTCGCCGGAGTCGCCGGAGTTGTCGCGGGAGCCGCCGTTACTGCCGCAATCGGGGCGGCCAGCGCAAACCGGGCGCAGGATACTGAGGCTTCCTTCACACGAGTTTCTCAGACTGGTAGTTCAGGGTGGAGCACAGAACGACAGCAGGACTGAGCCCGAACGGTGCGAATATACCGCCGCTTCTGAGGTTCCACTAAGTCCGAGTATGGCCCCGCCCGAGTCGGTGTGCCCGTCCACCCGCTCATAGATGTGCGCTTGCCCGTTGCATGTCTCAGCGCTCGCGCGCGCGAACTTATCGGAGTCTTACCCTTGCGTTTTAGCTTTTTGTCACCCAAGTCGTCCGCGCCGAAAAAAGATGTCGGCCCCCTCGGATTTCTCCGGCTCGATCGTCGTGTGCTCGCAGTGGGCACAATGGCGTTCGCCGGACTCTGGCTCTGCCTTCCCGCACTTCCCGCCTCGGCAGAGCTCGCAACCGAGAACATCCCCACAGTGCAGGTTCAGTCATTTGTCGCTTCACAGGTCGACACGATTGACGTAGAGAGTGACCGCGAAGACTTCACCTTCTCGGAGTTCAGCCTCGTGCAGTGGCCCATCCGCTCCAACTCTCCCGTCGGTGATGGATTCGGCAACCGCATTCCACCGTGCGCCGGTTGCTCGAGCTATCACAGGGGAGTCGACTTCAACCCGGGCAACGGATCGGCTGTCGAGTCGGTTGCCGACGGTGTTGTGACAGAGGCCGGTTCAGACGGCGGACTCGGCGTTCACGTCGCGATTCAGCACAAGATCGACGGCAAGACAGTCACAACCGTGTACGCGCACATGACCTACGGATCGCTCGCCGTTGGTGTCGGCGACAAGGTGAAGATCGGCCAGCAGGTTGGCACAGTGGGCAGCACGGGTCAGAGCACGGGCCCGCACCTCTACTTCGAGGTTCGCCTCAACGGAACAACCCCCGTCGACCCGATCCCTTGGCTCGCCGCGAACGTCAACAACTGATCTCTATCGCTACGCGATGATTGCTGGATGACGCACGACGATCGATACGCCGGCGACGTGCTCGCTGGGTTTACGGCCCGCACTCCCGTTGCCAAAGCTCCCGAGCTCGCGGCCGAGCGCGAGCTGGTCGTTGAGCTCGCCGCCGATGGATATGTCGGCGCTGTTGTGCGCGTCGAACGGGGAATGGTCGAACTCGAAGACCGCCGTGGGCGGGTTCGCGCGTTTCCCCTCGGACCAGGCTTTCTCGTCGACGGCAAACCTGTCACCCTGGTGCCCGCCCGGGCAGCGGGCATCAAAAAGCCGACCCGCACGGCGTCCGGATCACTCGCCGTCGACAACGTGCAGGCGCGCGTCGCGCTGCCGAGCCGCATTTTTGTCGAGGGCCGCCATGACGCGGAACTTGTCGAGCGGGTGTGGGGCGACGACCTGCGCATTGAGGGCGTCGTCGTTGAATACCTCGAGGGCGTCGATGATCTTGACGCGCTCGTACGGGAGTTCGCGCCATCCACTACCCGGCGATTGGGAGTGCTCGTCGACCACCTTGTGCCCGGCTCGAAGGAGAGCCGCATCGCCGAGACCGTCGCACGCGGACCTTTCGGCAAGCACGTGCTCGTTGTCGGGCACCCGTTCATCGACATTTGGCAGGCCGTCAAGCCGTCGAGCCTCGGCATCGCGGCCTGGCCGGTCATTCCTCGCGGAATCGAGTGGAAGCACGGCATCTGTGAGGCATTCGGCTGGCCGCACGACGAGCAGGCTGACATCGCGCACGCGTGGAAGCGCATCCTGGGCCGGGTCAACTCGTTTGCCGACCTCGAGCCGGCGCTGCTCGGCCGGGTCGAGCAACTCATCGACTTTGTGACGGCAGACTCGGTGGTTGAGTAGGCCGTCCGCGGCCGTATCGAAACCAGCGACGGCCCTACGGCTTCAGCAACACCTTGATGGCACGACGCTCGTCCATCGCGGCATAGGCCTCTGCGACCTCCGAGAGCGGAACGGTGAGGTCGAACACGCGTCCCGGGTTGATGGCCCCCGCGAGCACGTCTTTCAGCAGCTCGGGAATGTAGGCGCGCGCGGGCGCCATTCCGCCGGCGACCGAGATGTTCTTGCCGAAGAGAACGCTGATGGGCAGTTCCGCTCCGCCGGCCGGAACCCCGACGTAGCCAAGCGTGCCACCGGGGCGCACGCTCGCGATTGCCTGCTCCATCGATTCTTTTGTGCCTACTGCCTCGAGCACGGAGTCGGCGAGCACGCCGCCGAGCAGTTCACGAATGCGGGCGCCGGCTTCTCGGCCGCGCTCCTCAACGATGTCGGTCGCGCCGAACTCGCGGGCGAGCGCCTGTCGGTCGGCGTGGCGGCTCATCGCGATGATGCGCGTGGCGCCGAGGCGTGATGCAGCGAGCACAGCGCTCAGACCAACAGCACCGTCGCCAACGACGACAACCGTTGTGTCCGGGCCGACGCCAGCTGAGACCGCTGCGTGGTGGCCGGTCGACATCACGTCGGAGAGAGCAAGAAACGACGGGATAAGCGCCTCGTCGATTGGGCCGGGAACGGCAACGAGGGTGCCGTCGGCGAAGGGAACACGAACGTATTCACCCTGGGCGCCGGGCAGTGCCTCACCGTTGGTATCGGCGTCGCCGAAGAACGACAAGTGGTCGCACGTCGCCTGCATGCCGTGAAGGCACGACGGGCAGGTGCCGTCGCTCGACGTGAACGGTGAAATGACGAAGTCGCCGGGCGAGACGCTCGTGATGTCGGCACCAACGCTCTCGACGACTCCGACGAACTCGTGGCCGATCGCTTTTGGCTCGTCGACCGAGCGCACGCCGCGGTAGGTCCACAGGTCGGAGCCACACACGCACGCGGCGACGACGCGCACAACCGCGTCTGTCGGGGTGAGCACGATGGGCTTCGGACGTTCTTCGATGCGAACGTCGCGTTCGCCGTGAATGATTGTTGCGAGCATTACTTGCCGTTCTTTTCAATGAGTTCGTCGCGCACGCGCTTGCGCAGTACTTTGCCGATGAGTGACTTGGGAAGTTCGTCGACCACGTAGAGGTGCTTGGGCACCTTGTAGGGCGTGAGCTGCTCGCGAGCGAAAGCGCGAACAGCGGCCTCGTCGAGATCGGCGCCCGGTTCGAGCACAACAGCAGCCACGACGTCTTCGCCGCTGTGCTCAGACGGCAGTCCGACGACCGCGGCGTCGAGAATGCCGGGGAAGGTGCGCAACGTCTCTTCGACCTCGCTCGGCGCGACGTTGAAGCCGCCCGTGATGATGAGCTCTTTGATGCGATCGACGACGCGTACAAAACCGTCGCTATCGACAGTGACGATGTCGCCGGTGCGAAACCAGTCGCCGTTCTCGTCACCGTCGACGAAGACGGCGGCAGTCTCTTCTGGTTTGCCCCAGTACCCGCTGAAGACCTGCGGGCCGCGAACGAGAAGCTCGCCCTCTTCACCGGGGGCACGGTCGACGGTCGGGTTCTCCGGATCAACGACACGAACCTCGGTGTTGGGCAGGGGGAGGCCAACGGTTCCCGCACGACGCGAAGGAGCGACGGGGTTTGCCATCAGCACGGGGCTCGTCTCAGAGAGGCCGTAGCCCTCGACGAGTGTTCCGCCGGTCTCGGCTTCCCACGGTTCGACGACGGCCGCCGAGAGCGGCATGGCTCCGGAGATCGCAATCTCGATGCCCGCGAGCGAGACGCCCTGCTCTTTCGCGGCCTTTGTGAGGCGCTCGTAGATAGGCGGCACAGCGGGCAGGAAAGTCGCGGGGCGCTTCTTGACGACCTTGAGCACAAGATCGGGGTCGAACTTCGGAAAGAGCACAAGGCGCGAGCCCATGCTCATGGCGAAGGTCAGGCACAGCGTGAGGCCGTAGGCGTGGAACATGGGAAGCACGGCGTAGACGACGGCGGTTCCGCGCTGAACTGTCGGCACCCACGCGCGGGCTTGAGCGGCGTTCGTCGTGAGGTTGAGATGAGTAAGTGTCGCGCCCTTTGGATTACCGGTTGTGCCGCTCGTGTACTGAATGAGCGCAACATCGCTGGCCTCGGGCCGGTGAATGGCATCCGCGATCGGTGCGGATTCGAGCAGCGACTCCCACGTGATGGTTCCCGAGACGTCGGTCGTGAGCGCCGCGCGGGACTCGCGGGCCTTCGCGATGGGTAGACGCAGCAGCGCGCGGGTGGCGAAAGGCATGCCGCGAGTGATGTCGACCGAGATGATGCGCTCGACCGCGACATCCACCGGAAAGTCCTGAATTGTTGCGACGACCTTGTTCCAGGCGATGACGACCTTCGCGCCGTGGTCTTCGAACTGGTGGCGCAGCTCGCGAGGAGTGTAGAGCGGGTTGTGCTCGACAACTATCGCGCCGAGGCGAAGCACCGCGTAGAACGCGACGATGTGCTGCGGCGCGTTGGGCAGAACGAGGGCGACAGGATCACCCTTTTGAACTCCGAGAAGACGGAGTCCTTCTGCGGCCCGTGCCACCTGCTCGGCGAGCGATGCGTAGGTGGTCTCTGCGCCGAAGAACTCCAGGGCGACGTTGCCGCCGAACTCGTGGGCAGAGCTCTCGACGATGTCGAAGAGCGAACCCTCGGGAAGGTCAATGTCGTGGGGAACGCCCGGGGCGTAGCTGCTCAACCAGGGGCGTGGGGTATCGATGGTCACCCCTCAACTCTATGGGCGCGGGTGTGTCGCAGCGTGAATTAGCGCGAACGAACGAGGTCGAGAGCGCGTTCCCACGTCAGGGATTGCCCGACCTCGACCGCGTGATGAAGATCTGACCCGCAGAGGGCAACAAAAACGGTTCCCACCTTATGAACGAATCCGAGAGTCTCGGTCTCGGTGAGAACCGCGTACAGGTCGTCGCCGATGAGTGCGATATCGGGCTGGCGACTAGGAACAAGGAACACCATTGTCACTCCTGACACAACACGCCCGGGACTTGTTCACCGGGTCGGTTGAATGAACCTAACCCTCGCGGTGTCACCTATAAAGGGGGCGCGACGCACTTTCAGCAGGCTCACACCTGAGATCGTGGTTCGTTCGTCGAACCGTCAGGTTCCGCGGTGAATTGCAGGCCGCCCGTGCTGTTTGCCGACTGGGTGAGAATCTCGAGCCACTCGCGATTGAGGTTAACGGGGCGGCTTCCGGAGTAGCGGAAATAGAGGGGAATGCTTCTGTCTATCCAGATAGCGCTGCGACCGTCTCCGACACTGACGTCGTCGCGCCAGGAGAAGAAGAAGCTCTCGTCGCGGCGAAGTTTTGCCCCGATAACGACCTGGAGGTGTGCCATTGCCCTGTCATCGAAAATAATCTCGATTGCGGAGTCTGCATACAGGATCTTGCCCACGGTGCCCCTTTCGGCGGTCCAACCGACACGTGGTTCATGTACCGGATGGATGGAACACTAGCCGCGATTGGCCGTGAATCCCATTCATTGCCCAATCAGAATAAAAGGGGTTGCAAATCAGGTGCAAGTGCGAGATTGGGGCTGAGCTCTTCTGCGATGAGCGAACCTGTCGGTGCACGACCCCCATCCGGGTTACGCGACATGCCGATGGCGTTCGACCGCACTCCGCCGGTCGTCGGATCTTCTTCACCGCGCTGCAGACCGTGCTTGCGGATGAGCGGCTTGATGCGCTGCGCAAGCCACGCCCGGTACTCCTTTGGGGCGTACGACCGCGTGCCGTAGTAGAGGTAGCTGTACTTTTCAACGAGGTGTGGTTGCTGCAGCTCAAGCCATTGCATAAACCACTCTTTGGTGCCCGGTCGCAAGTGCAATGCCGTGTAGAGCACGCTCGTCGCGCCCGACTCCTTGACGAGCCGCAGCGCCTCATCGAGGTGCGCCTTGGTGTCGGTGAGAAATGGCAGAATCGGCATCATAAACACGGCACAGTTCATGCCGGCCTCGCGCACCGCGGTGACGGTGGCGAGGCGTGCGGAAGCCGTCGGGGTGCCCGGCTCGATGGACTGCTGCAGCGCGTCATCCATGATCGCTATCGACATGGCGAGGTCGACGGGCACCTGTTGTGCCGCCTCGGCGAGCAGCGGGATGTCTCGTCTCAGCAGCGTGCCTTTTGTGAGGATCGAGAAGGGTGTGCCCGAGTCGGCGAGGGCGGCGATCACGCCGGGCATCAGCCGGTAGCGACCCTCGGCGCGCTGGTAGGGATCGGTGTTGGTGCCGAGCGCCACGGGGTGCCGCTGCCAACTCGGTTTGCGCAGCTCTTTGGCGAGAACTTCTGCGACGTTGACCTTGACGATGATCTCGTTGTCGAAGTCTTTGCCGGCGTCGAGGTCGAGGTAGCGGTGGGTGGCCCTGGCGAAGCAGTAGACGCACGAGTGGCTGCAGCCGCGGTAGGGATTGATTGTCCAGCCGAAGGGGAGTGCCTTTGTCGCACCGGGAACGTGGTTGAGCGCCGTCTTCGCGAGAACCTCGTGAAAGGTGATTCCGGCGAACTCTGGGGTGCGCACGGTTCGCACAACGTTGCTCAGGCGTACGAGCGCGTTGGGCGACTCTGTGTTGATCGCCTGGCCGTCCCATCGCATGCTGCCATTCGAACATATGTTCGAAGGTTAAGCAAGCGTGTCGCTGGTTGAGTAGGCCGCCCCCGGCCGTATCGAAACCCGATGAGCGGTTTCGATACGTCGCTGGCGCGCCTCCTCAACCAGCGAGCTACTCAACCAGCGAGATCGCCGTTTTCTCGGTATGCAGCAGAACCGTGCCCTGCGGCTCGACCCCGCCCTCGCCCACATTGACAACCACTCGCACATCGCCGCGCGCGAGGGTGAACACGTCACCCTCAACGGTCGCCGCGATTGTCGCGAACCGCGGGTCGGTGAGCTGCGGAAGCTCGCGCCGCACCCTGATCAGCGAGCGATACAGGTCGAGAAGACGGGCGTGGTCGCCCGACTCCGGTTCAGCCCAGTCAAGGTGCGACCGCTCGAACGTCGCGGGGTCTTGAGGGTCGGGCACAATTGCCGGATCCCACCCCATCTTCGCGAACTCTGCGATGCGACCCTTTGCCGTCGCCTCGCCCAGCTCGGGCTCGACGTGCGAGGTGAAGAACTGCCACGGCGTCGATGCGCCCCACTCTTCGCCCATAAAGAGCATCGGAGTGAACGGCGAGCACAGGTTGAGCACGGCGGCTATCGCGAGGCGCTCGAAGCCGAGCTCTGGCGAGAAGCGGTCGCCGGTCGCGCGGTTGCCGATCTGGTCGTGGTCTTGCGCGAAGGTGACGAGGCGCCAGGTCGGCACCTCTGCCGGTATCGGCGCCCCGTGCACAGTCTCGCGAAAGCTCGAGTAGGTGCCGTTGTGAAAGAACCCCTGAGTGGATGTCGCGGCAAGCGCATCGAGCGCCGCGAAATCTTCGTAGTATCCGGTCGTCTCGCCGGTCACGGCCGTGTGGACGCTGTGGTGGTAGTCGTCGCTCCACTGAGCGGTGAGGCCGTAACCGCCCGCTTCGCGCGGCAGGATGAGTTTCGGGTCGTTGAGGTCAGACTCAGCGATGAGCGTGAGCGGCCGCCCGAGGTGTGCCGAGAGCGCGTCGACCTCTTCTGCGAGCTCCTGCAGAATGTGTTTCGGTGACTCGTCGAGCAGCGCGTGAACAGCGTCGAGCCGCAGCGCGTCGACCCGGTAGTCACGCAACCACATCAGCGCGTTGTCGATGACGAACGAGCGCACGGCCTTCTCGTTGAAGTTGACGGAGTCGCCCCACGTGTTCGAGCTGCCCGTGCGCAGGTACGGGCCGAAGCGCGGCAGGTAGTTGCCACTCGGGCCGAGGTGGTTGTAGACGACATCCTGCACAACGGCGAGACCGCGGTCGTGGCAGGCGTCGACGAAACGCAGGTACGCCTCTGGTCCGCCGTAGCCTTCGTGCACCGTGTACCACGCGACGCCGTCGTAGCCCCAGTTATGGGTTCCGCTGAAGCCGTTCACCGGCAGCAGCTCAACGAAGTCGATGCCGAGGTCGACGAGGTAGTCGAGCTTCTCGATCGCGGAGTCGAGGGTGCCGTCGGGGGTAAACGTGCCAATGTGCAGCTCGTAGATCACGCTTCCGGCGAGCTGGCGGCCCTTCCACGGGGCGGTCGCGTGCACGGGCAGCGAACCGATGACCGCGCTGTGCCCGTGCACGCCGTCGGGCTGGCGGCGCGAGCGTGGGTCGGGCAGCACGGTGTCGTCGTCATCGATGAGAAAGCCGTACCGGGTTCCGGTGGCGTCTGATGTCCACCAGCCGTCGGCGGCGGCGTTCATCGGGTGGCGCTCGCCGTCGACCTCGACGACAACGCGCGACGCTGTCGGCGCCCACACCTCGAAACTCACGACTGCACCCCCGCGGATTCCGCCGGCACGAGCAGCGCAACCGGGTAGGTGCTGAGCAGCTCGGCAAGGGCGACGCTGCCGCCCTCGAACTCTCGACCGGTGATCACGTCGACGTGCGGCCTGCCGGGCACGGTGATGGTTGTGTCGCGCCATCCACCCTCACGTTCGAGGCTGACGGGCAGGCGGGTTGCGACGGTAACGGCTCCACCGCGATCGAAGACCACAGCGTGCCGCGCACTCTCACCGAGTGCCTCGAGCGGGGCATAGCGGGTGAAGAGCTCTGGATGATCGCGGCGAAGTCGCAGTGCGCGAGTCGTGACGAGCAGCTTCGCGGCACCGGTCGCGTCGATGGGCGGGTGAGCGCCCTCGTTGATCGCCTCGAGGTAGAGCCGACGGATGTCGTAGTCGACGGCACGGCGGTTGTCGGGGTCGACGAGGCTCGTCTCCCAGAGCTCGCTGCCCTGGTAGACGTCGGGAACACCCGGTGCCGTGAGCTGGATGAGCTTCGCGGAGAGCGAGTTGGTCCAGCCGTACTGCTCGATGCGCGCGACAAAGTCGGGCACGAGCGACGACGTGAAGGCGCTGTCGATGAGCGAGTGCATGCGGGCTTCGAACTCTTCGTTCGGCGCCGTCCACGTCGTCGAGTTGCCGGCCTCGCGAGCGGCTTTCTCGGCGTAGTCGTGAAGGCGCTCCGCCGATGCTGGCCACGCGCCAACTATTGACTCCCAGAGGAGGTTCTCGAGCGGGCCGTCGTCGAGCGGGGCTGCTTCTCGCAGTGCCGTGAGCACCGTGCGCCACTCGTCGGGCAGCTCGGAGAGCACATTGATGCGCGCCCGAGTGTCTTCGCCGCGCTTTGTGTCGTGGGTCGAGAGGGTCGTCATCGACGCGGGGAAGCGCGCCTGGCGGTCGAGCTGCCGGTTGTGAAACTCTTCGACACCGATGCTGAATTCGCTGGGATCCGCACCGACCTCGGTGAGTGAGCCAAGTCGGGTGTATCGATAGAACGCGGTGTCTTCGACGCCCTTCGCCATAACCATGCCGCTCGTCTGCTGGAAGCGGATCGCGGCGGGCTCTGTTGGGTCGGAGAGCACGGGGATGAGGTCATCGATTGTGTCCGAGAGCTCAGGGCGGGCGCGACGAGCGAGGTCTGCCGCCTCGTGCAGGTGCTCGAGGCCGGAGGGTAGATAGCTGCGATAGACCGGAAAGCACGCGAGAAGCTCGGCGAGAGCGTCTGCAGTGTGCTCGGTTGTCTCGTGGCTGTCGGCGATATCGCGCTCGAGGCGCAAGACTTCTGAGTTCAAGATGGTGTCGGCGATCTTGCGCTTTGTCGCACGAATGAGAGTCGCCCACTCCACGGGCTGCGCGCGACCGCGAAGCTCCGTGTCGATTGCGTCAATGCCGGCGCGACCCGCGCGATCGATAAGGATGCGATCGATGTCGGCAAGAGCGTCGTAGCCGGTGGTGCCGGCTACCGGCCAAAATGCGGGCAGCTGCTCGTCGCCCTCGAGGATCTTCTCGACGAGAACGTAGGCGTTGTCGGTCGCGACGGCGAGGCTGTCGAGGTAGCCGCCCGGGTCGAGAAGGCCGTCGGGGTGATCGACGCGCAGGCCGTCGGCCAGCCCCTCGCGGAACCAGCGGGTGATCTGCGCGTGCGACTCCTCAAAGACCCACGGAATCTCGACGCGGATCGCGGCGAGCGTGTTGACGGCGAAGAACCGTCGATAGTTGAGCTCTGAGTCGGCGCGCTGCCAGTGCACAAGCTCGTACGACTGGCGCGCGTGAACCTCGTCGGGCGTTCCGCCCTCGGTGTCGGGCGCGAGCGGGTAGGAGTTGTCGAAGTAGTGCAGCATGCCGTCGGAGACCGTAAGAGTCGTGTCGTCGCCGAGCACCGGAATGCGCAACCGGCCATTGCCGGCAGCCCAATCGATATCGAACGCTTCCGCGTAGCGAGAGAGGCGCCCGTGGGTGAGAAGATCCCACCACCAGGCGTTTTGCTTCGGCTCGCTCACACCCATGTGGTTGGGCACAATGTCGATCAGTACGCCACGGCCCGCGGCGTGCGCGGCGCGAGCTGCGACATCCAACCCCGCTTCTCCGCCACGTTCGACGTCGATCGTCGAGTGATCCACAACGTCGTAGCCGTGGGTCGAACCGGTCGTCGCCTGCAGAACGGGGGAGAGGTAGACCCAGTCGGCCCCGAGCTCGGTGAGGTAGTCAACGAGCTCGGCGGCCGCGGTAAGCGGAAAATCGCTTGTGATCTGCAGGCGATAGGTCGAAATCGGTACTGCCATTACTGGCCCTCCGGTGTCTGGAACGCTGCGGTTCCCACGCTCGAATTGGTGAGCACCTGCAGTGATGCGGCGACCGCAGAGTCGAACTCTGGAGCCGTCTCGACGTGGGCGCGAAGAACGAGAGTCGACCGCGAGTGGGCGACGATCGTCGAGCCTGCGGCAACGGGTTCTGTCGAGACCGAGATGCCAGCCGTGTCGACGACGACCTCCCAGTTCTGCGAGTACTCGTCGGGCGGCAGCACAAACTCGACGTCTTCGCCGTTGGCGTTGAAGAGAACGAGAAAGTTGCGGTCGGTCACGCGCTCGCCGCGGGCGTCGCGGCCACGAATTCCGTTGCCGTTCAAGAAGATTCCGACAGCGCGAGCGAGCGGGGTCTCCCAGTCTTCCGGCGCCATCGCGTCACCGTCGGTCGTCAGCCAGGCGATGTCGGGCAGTGGCTCGCCCTCGCCACGTCGCACGGGGCGGCCGTCGAAGAAGCGGCTACGACGGAAGGTCGGGTGCTCCTTGCGCAGGCGCGCGATCGCAGCGACGAACTCAACGAGCGAGAGGTCGGCTTCGTCCCAGTGCACCCAGGCGATCTCGGAATCCTGGCCGTAGACGTTGTTGTTTCCGTGCTGGGTGCGGCCGAGTTCGTCGCCGTGCAACAGCATCGGAACACCCTGCGACAGAAGCAGCGTCGTTAGGAAGTTGCGCTGCTGGCGCGCCCTCTGCTCGAGAATCTTCGCGTCGTCGGTCTCGCCCTCTGCGCCAAGGTTGAACGAGCGGTTGTGGCTCTCGCCATCGTTGCCGTTCTCACCGTTCGCATCGTTGTGCTTCTCGTTGTATGAGACGAGGTCACGCAGCGTGAACCCATCGTGAGCGGTCACAAAATTGATGGATGCGACGGGCCGACGCCCGGAGTGCTCATAAAGGTCGGCTGAACCGGTGATGCGCTCGGCGAATTCTCCGAGTGTCGACGGCTCGCCGCGCCAGAAGTCACGCACGGTGTCGCGGTACTGGCCGTTCCACTCTGTCCACTGCGGTGGGAAGTTGCCTACCTGGTAGCCGCCGGGCCCGACGTCCCATGGCTCGGCGATGAGCTTGACCTGCGAGACCACCGGGTCTTGCTGAACGAGCTCGAAGAAGGTCGAGAGCTTGTCGACGTCGTAGAACTCTCGTGCAAGTGTGCTCGCGAGGTCGAACCGGAAGCCGTCGACGTGCATCTCAGTGACCCAGTAGCGCAGGCTGTCCATAATGAGTTGCAGCGAGTGCGGGTTACCGGCGTTGAGCGAGTTGCCGGTGCCGGTGTAGTCCATGTAGTACTGCTGGTCGTCGTCGACGAGGCGGTAGTACGCCTTGTTGTCGATGCCGCGCATGCTCAGGGTCGGGCCCTGGTGGTTGCCCTCTGCCGTGTGGTTGTAGACAACGTCGAGAATGACCTCGATGCCCGCGTCGTGAAGAGCGCGCACCATCGCCTTGAACTCCTGCACCTGCTGGCCGAGGTCGCCGCCCGACGAGTAGTCGTTGTGCGGCGCGAAGAAGCCGATCGTGTTGTAACCCCAGTAGTTGCTCAGGCCGCGCGAGAGCAGCGCATCGTCGTGAACAAACTGGTGCACCGGCATAAGCTCGACGGCCGTGATTCCGAGCTTTTGGAAGTGCTCGATCATCGCGGGGTGCGCGATGCCGCCGTAGGTTCCGCGCAGGTCTTCCGGAATCGCCGGGTTGAGCTGGGTGAGCCCCTTGACGTGTGCTTCGTAGATGAGCGAATCGGCGTAGGGGGTGCGCGGGTGGCGGTCGCCAACCCAGTCGAAGAACGGGTTGATGACAACGCCGAGAATCGTGTGCGCGGCCGAGTCGTCGTCGTTGCGCTTGGTCGGGTCGTCGAAGCTGTAGGAGAAGAGCGACGGGTCCCAGTCGATGCGCCCGGTCGTCGCCTTCGCGTACGGGTCGAGCAGAAGCTTGCTGGGGTTGAACCGGTCGCCGCTTGCCGGGTCGAACGGGCCGTAAACGCGGTAGCCATAGCGCTGACCGGGCTGCACCTGGGGCAGGTAGCAGTGCCAGACAAACGCGTCGACCTCGGTGAGTTCGAGCCGTTGTTCGTTGCCGGCTTCGTCAATAAGGCAGAGTTCTACCTTCTCTGCGGCTTCGCTAAACAGCGCGAAGTTTGTGCCGTTACCGTCGTACGTTGCGCCTAGGGGATAAGCGGAGCCGGGCCAGGGGTGCATTATTTCGTCGGGAGTGTCCACGCTACATACCCTAGGGAGGTTGGATGTGTTTTAGACCGCTGTGACGCACCAACCCCTGTTGTTCACGTCGAACGCTAGGGTTGGCCGCATGAACACGACCGTGTTGTCTGTTTCGATAGTCATTCCGGCTTTTAACGAGCGAGACACGATTTCTGCGTGTATCCTCGCGGCGCTCAATCAGACGGTCGCCGCGAGCGAGGTCATCGTCGTCGACAATCGTTCGACAGACGGAACGGGCGACATCGTCAAGGCGCTTCAGCTCGCCTATCCGGATGCGCCGCTCATTTACTTCGAGCAGAACTCCGAGCAGGGTCTTGTGCCGACCCGCAACTTCGGTCTCGATCGGGCGCAGGGCGAGATCATCGGGCGTATCGACGCCGACTCAGTTCTCGAGCCGACCTGGGTCGCCGAGGTGCAGAAGGCTTTTGCCGACGACTCCGTGTCGGCGGCCACCGGCCCCGTCATCTACTACGACATGCCGCTGCGACGACTCGGGCTCAAGGCCGACGACGCCGTGCGCCGGGTCATGCTCGTGCTGGCGCGCGAGTATCACTTCGTCTTCGGCAGCAACATGGCACTGCGCGCAAGTGCGTGGCGCGACATCCAACCCCACGTGTGTCGGGATATCGACGACGAGCTTCACGAAGACATCGACATCTCGGTGCACCTGCACGAGAGACACCACCGCGTCGCCTACGTGTCAGAGATGGTCGCTGGAATGTCGGCGCGGCGCATCGACGACAGTCCGAGCGACTATTACTACTACGTCAACCGGTTCGAGCGCACCTACCAGCGGCACAACGTGTGCAATCTCGGGGTTCGTGCGCCGATGTGGTTGCTCATTGCCGCGTATCCTGCCCTGAAGGCGGTTCGTAAGGGCCAGGAATGGAGAGCCAGTGCTGTTATCGAGTGAGATCCCCGCGGTTGTGTTTCAGCTGACGAAGTTTCGCGAGGGGTATGCGACAGACGATGTCGACAGGATGCTCGTCGCGGCACGCACGGCTCTCGACTCGTGGGAGCGCGGCGAACGCCCGAATCTCACCGCCGTCGACGTTGTGAACTCGCGCTTCACGCCGACGAAGTTTCGCCAGGGCTACGACCAGGATCAGGTCGACGACTTTCTCGACACGGTGGTTGTTGCGCTGCAGCACTACGAGTCCAGGTCGTAACGGTCACGATGACGCACGTTGCGCTGCTGCGGGGAATCAACGTTGGTCCGTCGTCGCGCATCGCGATGGCTGACCTGCGCGATCTCTTTGAGCAACTCGGGTGCACATCGGTGCGCACGCTTCTGCAGAGCGGCAACGTTCTGTTCGACGGCAGCGTCACGGCAGCCGCTGTCGAGAAAGCGATAGTTGCACGCTTCGGCTATTCGTCGCGGGTACTCATTCTGACCGCGGCCGAGTTCACGCGGGTGCTCTCAGAGAATCCCATGATGGATGTCGCGCACGACCCGTCGAAGATGGTCATAACGTTTCTCGAGTCAGTGCCCGCCGGTATTTCGCTGCCGACGATCGACCCGCCGGAACTCATCGCGATCACCGACCGTGCCCTGTACCAGTGGTGCCCCGACGGCATTCTGCAGTCGAAGGTGTCACCGGCGTTCTGGCGTTCGCTCGGGCCGCGCGTGACGTCGCGCAACCTGCGCACTGTCGACAAGATCGCGGCGCTGCTCGAAGCCTAATTGTCGAAAACTGTCCCAAAATCTCTCTTTTGGAGCAGTTTTCGACGGTTTGATTCGCGGCGCGGCCGCTCGCTTGCTTCTCGCTAGCTTTTGTCGAGCACCAGCCGTAGGCCCGTGTCGCCGCAGTCGACGGTCTCGGCGTCGATGCCGTCGAGCCGCAGCAGTGATCCGGTAGCGCGGTGCGGATCGGTGGAGACAACAACCCGCCCGGCCGCATTGACGATCGTGGCCTTCTGGCCGATCGCGCGAACCCAGGGCAGCAGCATGCGCTCGATGTCTGTCACGTAGAGGTCGGCCCCTACGACGCCGACCATCGCGCCATTGTGCCGAGCCGGGGTGGTGAGCGTCAGGGTGTAGTCGTCTGTGCAGAGGTAGTCGACATATGGGCCGGTGATGTGCGGGGCTCCCGTGCGCTCGGGAACCCGCCACCACTCGAGGTTTGTGTAGTCGCGAAAGGCCTCGTCGCTCTCGTCTTCAACGGTCTCGAGCCGACGGATGCCGGGCTCCGCGCCGCCGACGCCAAAGGTGTTCGACTTGCCGAGCCACCACGCGAGGTGCCAGTCGGTGTCGGTGAGAAACTTCGGTGCCGCGACAAAGCCGGCCCCGATGACTATCGCGCCCGGAATCTCGAGCCCCGCAACGACAAGGGACTCGGCAAGGCTGTCGACCTCGCCCGCCGTGACGCGGCCGTTTCCGGTGACAACGAGCGCCTCGATGCGCGTGCGCCACTCGTCGATGTGCCCGAAGATCGCGCCGAACGTCTCTTTGACAGCCGTCACGCAGTCGTCGATCGCGCTCATCGGTCGAGCTCGAGTTCGGCCTTCGCGTCGAGCAGCCACTCGATCGCATCAGCAATGTGCGCGACGGTGCGTCGGCGCGCGAGTTCGCCGTTCATGTCGGAGATCGCCTCGACGACGGCGCGGTGTGACGCACGGCTGCGGTCGCGGTAGTCCTGATCCCTGAGGCAGACCCAGAGCAGGGGAGCGAACTCACCCTGCAGGCGCAGCTCCTCGCGCACGAGGCGGGCAGATTGCGAGAGCGCGGCTATTTCGAGCCGGAACGTGCCCTCGCCGCGCCTCGTCGAGCCTTCTGACGCGACATCCACGTGTTCGATTGCGCGTTCGAGCTGCTCGATGTCGTCGGGAGTCGCTCGATCAGCCGCGAGCTCTGCGGCCATTGCGGCGATCGCAGAGTAGTAGGCGCCCATGTCGCGCAGGTCGACGCGAGAGAGCTCTGAGATGCGCCGATCGATGCTCAGTTCGCGTTCACCCTCGGCGGTGACGAAGCTTCCGCCGTCGCGGCCACGCTTGGTCTCGACGAGCCCTTTTTCGCGCAGGGCCTCGAGGGCTTCGCGCGCCGTCACGGTTGCGACGCCGAACTGGCGGGCCATCTCGGTCTCGCTCGGAAGGCGCTCGCCGTGACTCAGCAGGCCCAGTTCGATGGCGTCGGTGAGGCGTTGCTCGACGAGCTCGGCGCGCCCGGCCGCCACGAGCGGCGCGAACACCGCGGCACGCGCGGCGGTTGCGGAGCGAATGGACTGGGGCATTGCGGCTCTCCGTGTGCTCGT
>Ga0247805_1000136_pt1 | contig 47402 bp, 46 predicted proteins | sample UWRJL044104R1_FD_180930 | JGI IMG/M metagenome (GOLD analysis project Ga0247805, IMG submission 180930) | Plant litter microbial communities from Arlington Agricultural Research Station in Wisconsin, United States - UWRJ-L044-104R-1 | ecosystem: Environmental > Terrestrial > Plant litter >...
CTCATCGGCGTTGACAGCCTGTCGTGCGAGGAGGTGCGGCGCCGCTACCTGAATGAGTTTTGCGGTGATTCGTGGTGAGACGACGGCGTCGCCTGTGTGGACTGCGCGAACCGCCGTGACGAGATCGTCCGGGCGGGTGTCTTTTAGGAGGAAGCCTGCTGCGCCGGCGTCGAGTGCGCCGAAGGCGTACTCGTCGAGATCGTAGGTAGTGATGACGAGTACACGGGTGCGCGGATGCAGGCCCGTGATGCGTCTGGTTGCTTCAATTCCGCCGACTCCCGGCATTCGGATGTCCATAAGTACGACGTCGGGGCGGAGCCGGTCGACTGCGCCGACTGCTTGTATTCCGTCTGACGCTTCGCCGACCACGACGATCCCCGGTTTCGCCTCAAGCATCAATCTGAAGCCGTATCGCACGAGTTCTTGGTCGTCGACGAGCAGTACACGGATGTTGTCGCTCATGATCTGTGATCCCCGCGTCCTAGTCGAGCGGATACTCGCCAGCCGCCTTCATCATGAAATCCGGCCTCGACTGTTCCAGCGTAGAGGTTCGCTCTTTCCCGCATGCCGAGGATGCCGCGTCCCTCGTTCATGGGTGATGGCGTGAAGGTTCCCGTGTCTCGGACAATGATGACCACTTCCGCTGCCGTCCAGGTGATCGAGACGGTTGCGGATTCGGCCTGCGGGGAGTGGCGGAGAACATTGGTCAGTGACTCTTGAACAATCCGGTACACGGCAAGGCCGAGACCCGCATCGCGGGAGGGAGTCCCTGTCACGGTGAGACGGACGGGAAGCCCTGTTGCTACGAACTCGGCCGCGAGGGAGGTGAGGTGCGATGCGTCCGGCTGCGGCGCATGCTGCGAGGCGGTTTCATGGTGGTCGCCGCGGACGCCGCCGAGCAATCGGCGCACCTCTCCCAGTGTGCGGCGGCCGGTCTCGGCCACTCGCGCCATGGCGACTTTCGCCTCTGCAGGTCGGTCGTCCGCTACTGCGTGCGCTCCGTCGGAGACGGCGATGATGACAGAGAGGCTGTGGGCGATTACGTCGTGCATCTCACGTGCGATCCGTTCGCGTTCGAGGGCTCCAGCTATTTCCACCTGATGATCCCGTTCACGCGCCAACCTCTCTGCACGGTCAAGGAGTTCGCTGATATGGCGCCTCCGGTATCCCGCATTGGTTCCCAGCAATGCGGCGATGAGCAAGATTGCGGCGATGATCAGGTAGGCGCTCGCCCAGTCCAGCAGCCCATCTCGGGCCAGGGTCCGCGGTGCCAGCCCCAGGATCGGAGGACCGACGATTCCGCGCACCGATACTGCCAGGGCGCCGAGTGCGCCGCTGGCCATGGCGATGCTGAAGCGCACCCACGCGACCCTCCCTCGACTGTCAGCACCTACGGTGTACACCGCGATAACGGCAAGTATCGACTCAGCTCCCGACCCGCCTGCCAGGGACAGGACGGACAGCGCCGTTGCAGCGGCAAAGAACAGTCGCGGAAACCGATGTCGTGCCGACAGAACCACAAGGCCGCCAATTGCCAACGCCACCATCGACCACAGAGGCGTGGAGTTTGGCGGCTCGATCGACAAAGCGGCCAGGCCCACGGCGACACCCGCATACATTGCCATGAGCAGGGCGTCGGCCGTTCGAGCATTCGCGGGGCGAACCGGATTCTGGGGACTGAGCTTGCCCCGCGCCTGTGTCGCAGTGCCGCGCCGAGCGCGGATCAAGCGTCTTTCCGACGCAGCTGGATGGCCCCCATGACAATGAAGATACCGGCCCAGGCAGTCGCGACTAACCAACCGGCTCCGGAGCTGACATACCCGTCGGCCAGGTCCAGGAAGGCACCTCCGTCGTCAGGAAGCCCGGACATGGCGTCGCCGGCCTTCGACATCGATAGGAGATGAAGGTTCCTGACCAGCGATGATGCCGGGAGTACGGACAAAACGATCGGAAGCAAGAGAATGATCGAGATAACAGTTGCGACTCCAGCAGCAACGGAACGCAGGACGGTCCCGATGCCGAGCCCTAGGACCCCGGCGAGGCCAATGTAGACGGACCCGCCGACGAGCGCGGAGACGACACCGGGAACGGCCAGTCCGATCTCGATTCCGAAGGCGGCCAGCATCGGATACGTCACTGCCCACGAGCCGAACATTGCCACGAGAGCCGAGGCGGTCACGGTGAAGAAAAGCACGACAGCTTTAGCAGCGAGCACAGTTCCCCTGGCGGGGACAGCGATGAGCGTCGACTGGATTGTGCCGCTTGAGTACTCTGCGCTGATGACGAGCACACCAAGCACCCCGGCAAGCAGCTGCCCGAACAGCACGGTCCCTACTGTGACCTGATCCAGCATAAATCCTGCTGAGGGTCCGTCAGGCAATCCAGCGCCTTCTGCCGTCACTCCCAGCACAATGCTGGTTGCGAGTCCGCTCGCGATGATCGCCAGCAGGAGGCCGACCGTCGAGCGCAGACTCGTGAGCTTTATGAATTCCGACCGGAGGACACCGGTAAAACGAAGGCGGTCATGCGGCGGAATTGCTGTCGCGCGCTGGTATTCGAGCCCGTTCATTCGTGTGCTCCGCTCGAGTCGGTGTCCGTTGATCGGTATTCGACTTCCCCTGCGGTGAGAGCAATGTACGCGTCCTCGAGTGAGCCCGACACGGATGCCACTTCGTAGAGGACGATTCCCGCCGCCGCTGCCGCGATCGCGACCTGCTCGGCGGTCAGCCCAACGATCTCCGTCGCACCGTCAGCCAACACCGACACGACAACGTCAGGCCCAGCGATCACCGCCACCAGCCGTTCCGCATCTGGCGTGCGCACGCGGGTCACCGAGCGAGTAGCGCTGGAGATTACGTTGCCGATGGTGTCATCCGCCAGAATCCTGCCACGCCCGATAACGATGAGACGGTCGGCAGTCTGGGCCATCTCGCTCATCAAGTGCGACGACAGCAACACTGTGCGGCCCTCCGCGGCGAGCTTCCGCATCAGCGTCCTCACCCATCGGACACCCTCCGGGTCCAAGCCATTCACTGGTTCGTCGAGGATGATCGTGGCCGGGTCGCCGAGCAGGGCGGTGGCGATTCCCAGCCGTTGGCCCATTCCGAGGGAGAAACCGCCGACTCGCCTTCCGGCTACCGAATCCAGTCCCGCGAGCCCGATGACCTCGCGCACGCGGGATGCGCTGATCCCGTGGGTTGCAGCGATTGACAGCAGGTGCTTATAGGCAGTGCGCCCGCCGTTGGCAGCCTTTGCATCCAGCAGCACCCCGACCTCTCGCAACGGAGCCTGGTGCTCTCGGTAGAGGCGCCCGTTCACTTCAACCCTGCCGGCGGTCGGCCGATCGAGGCCGACGATCATTCTCATAGTGGTGGACTTGCCTGCCCCGTTCGGCCCGAGGAATCCCGTCACCTGGCCCGGCCGTACGGTGAAGTCGATCGCGTCGACTGCGACCTTGTGCCCGTACTGTTTGACGAGTGCGTCTGCTCTGATCATGTTGTGTCCTTTCGCATACGGACGACGCTAGGCGTGCGCAGCGGCCGGCTCTGAGGACTATGGTCTCGCTATCGCCTACGACCCAGTACCTGGGTATTGGATTGCTGAGACGGCCCGTCCCCGGGCGGGGACACTACTGGCGACCGTCACAACCGGGCGAGGCGTGATCTGGAATCATCACCACAACGATGGAGCGCGGTTGCCTCGAGGTGGCATGGGGGCCGGAGCGGCCGCCTACTTAGAGGAGCACGTCGATGGGGCTAAGCCGAATCTGCCAGGCGGGGAAGGTGGACGTCGAAAACAGTCACGAGGCCGCTGGATTCTGGTCCGTCGCTGAATAGGGAAACGCCCTGATGGACCTGGCGGCCACTATGTCTAATAGGTGCAAGCCTTAGCCGCGCGATGTGGTCTTGGAAGGCCAGAACGTGCAGATAACCGGCGGCCGCCTCTTCGACCGGCGTGCTGGCACCGGCACCGGTTGTGGAAAACGTCACCTCCAGGCGGTGCGGCAGCGTGCCCGAGACGATTGCGACCTTCCGACCGGTGTTGGCAAACACGTCGGCGGCGATGGGGGTGAGGCGGGATTGTCTGGGCAGTGAGCGAACGGCACGAGCAAGAACCATTTGTTCACTTCTACTCCAGCCACCGGTCTCGGGGACCGCGCTCCAAGACACTGGAAGTGTCTCGATGCTCAGATTGTCCAGAGCGGCGTTGAACGCGTGCGCTATATCGGGAGTTTCATTGGCCAGTTCCGTGAAGGTTTGAACCCTGCCGTCTGCGTCATCCGGGACGTTGACGTCGACGACGACACCAATCCAGTCGAGTTCTTCGGCACGGATGTTGTGCGCGGTATGGTCCGTGGCATCAAATGTCGCCACCTTTTCGGCGACGTCGAGATAGAAGTCTTCCATCTGCCGGTTGAATGCGACGTTTTCACGCCACCGGTCGAAAGAAAATGCGGGCGTAGCGGGAAGTTCCGACATGGGGACGCGCCCGCGCCTCAGCAGATCGATGAGAGACCCGTGTTGAAGTTGCGTGGGGGCGTAGTACCGGTACCCGGAGCGCTTATCGGTGAAGGCCGGAGTCACGATTTCGCGTTCTGCGTAGAGTCGGAGCGCTTTCGCAGATAAGCCCGTCATCGCTTGAAACTCACTCGCGGTCAACGAATCATCCATAGTGGTCCTGTCAGTCATTTATTGCGGGATTGACCAGGATCGGCCTTGCCCTTGGGGCACGGTCAAGCGACGCGCCGCAGTTCTATGTGTCCTCGTACCAATCAAGGGCAAGCACCTGCCATCTTGCCCGAAGCACGCGAGCTGTCCGGCCTGCGCAAACACCCCTCGAAGATCGTGCCGCGAGACGCTGTCCGGTCTGGGCGGACTGCGAGTCTCGCCACAAAGCTGACGGGCATGTGAGAGCGATCTCGTTGGCATGGGCCATAAATCGTTCGGTCGAAAGGAAATCATGGCGTCGCGAAGACAACCACCACCGTGGTCGTGCAGCAAGTGATACCCGGTTCCCGTGAATTTGATGCCGCAGGACTGCCGCTGCCGACCGTCCATTCGACCTCCGCCTCGAGCTGTTCCGCGAAATCTGAGATCAGACGGGGTTCCGTACCGGACGGCGCCCCGGTGTCGCCCAGCTCGACCCAAGGCCGATTTTCGGTTACACCGACGCGCAGCACTCCATCGGTCGCACGGCTCAGCGTCCCGTGCGGGTCTGCCGGCACGTGAATAGAGCAGCCTGTTAACAGCACCATGAGCAGCGCGACAGCACCTAATTTTAAGCGGATCACCATGTGGCCGACCATAGCCAAATTTCCGCACACAGGATGGCTGGGCCTGTTGTCCTTGACTAAATATCGCGGCCCGGTTACCGGTGCCGCCTTCAGGTTCTGGGATCGCCTTCATCCCCGCCATCCCCCTCGGGCGGGTACCACACCCGCTCCCCCTCCACTTTCGCGAAGCGCGTCAGAGCGTGTGGTTTCGTAGATGTGAGGCTCATGATGTCGTTGACAGGGATACCGCGGGCTAGGAGTGCATCCGCGATGAGGGATCGGTGGCAGCGCCACGGCACCGCTTCTGCACACATGATCGCCACGGTGTCGTCGTCGGCGAGGTCTAGGAGTGTACTGACGCCGGCGGCGAAGACGGTTGTCTGCATGTAGTCGGCGTAACTGCGGAAGCTCTTGTTGCGCCAGGCTCCGTTCACGGACTCCTGCGCGGCGGGTGTGTGGCGAAGCCCTCCGAGCTCGGCGAGGCGTAGATATTTGATGCCGTGTTCAGGCAGGCTGTGCGACATCTCCTGTTCTCCGAACTGAGGGTTGTGTCGGGAACCGGGAACCGTCCGAACGTCGACCAGCACGCTGACGTCGTTCAACTGCAGCATCCGGACGAATTCTTCGATCGGATGGGTGGAGTGGCCGATCGAATAGACGGGACGCATCTCCATTTCAGGACTTCCCTCTCGATCCGCTACGGACGCGGCCTATTCCGTCTCTACCTGTTTCAGTCGATCGCTCTACCGCGACGCCAACCGGCCCGAACTTTGCCGGCTTCACCAGCGTCGACTCGATGCATTCTTTCGGCGTCTTCTCGATCCAAACACGGGGCACAGCATTGCGTCGACCGTCGGGCTCGCTTGCCTTTCCTGCGGTATGGGCTACGGTGAGGGCATGTTCATGCCTAGCGCGACCTCCGGATGCGGTCACCGCACCCGTCTCGTGCCGGGTTTCCTCAACCAGTCGGCCCGTGGCGTCACTCCTGCCCACCAGTTCGACATGGCAGGACGAGTCCTTCTCATCCTCTCGCTCACGCGCGCTCCACCGCACTGATCATCCACACCACCCGGATCAGTCCGGCATCAGGAGCGCGTCGCAGTTGCGGCGCGTTTTGTCATTTAACCCGTAGCGAGGAATCACCATGACCACCCTTCCCCATGAGGCCCCCACCAGTGACGACGACTTCGTCCACTTCCGGCGCCAGCTGGAAGACCAACTCCGTGAACGTGAGGCGTTGATCGCTGAACTCGGCCCGGTAGCCGCCCCACACCTCGATCCTGTGGCTTGGTCGACGAGCCAGTCCGCTCACCGAGTCATAACCCAGATCGGCACGGCACTCCACCGTATTGAAACCGGCACGTTCGGTGTCTGTGACCGTTGCGGCAATCCGATCGCCACAGCCCGGCTGGAGATCGTCCCCTACGCACCCACGTGCGTCCCCTGCCAGGAATAGCAGTGACCCTCCACCGTGCGCCGATCGCGCGGGATCACGTTGACCGCGACACGCTCGAGCAGTCACAGGGAGTACCCCTGATCGATCGGCGAGACGCCCCCACGTCGGATGGGCCGATAGTTCTGCTCGGAGACGAGCTCGGCTGCCTCACAGCGATTCGATGTCATCCGAACGTCATGGTCGCATCCGGAGTTGAGGGTGTGGCCGGTCGGCCCCGGGCCGCGGTCATATCGGTGGACATATCGGCTGTGGCCAAGAGGTCGAACCTCCGAGCCGAACTGCGTACTCAGACACAGCTTTGCATGGACATCTGCGCGCAGGTACCGTCCGTCCGACGCCTCATCCTGGTCATTGGCGGAGCGACACCGATTCCCGAGACAACGCTCTACAACATGTGCACCACGGCTGGTGACCGCATCCACAGTCAGATCGAACAGAGCTGCGGTCTCTACACCATCGTCACTTTTCTGCTCGTGTCGGACTGCGATGACCCAGCACTGCTCGCGCGTCGCATTTACGACCGAGCCATACAGCCTCTCGGGATCGACACTGCCATTACCCTCAATTGGGAAGAGATCGAACATGCGCCCATCGGATACACCGCCACGAACTATTACGTGTGAGCTGCATCAACGGAGCGCACAGGCGTGGTCAACTTCCGCAGCGCAGCACGCAGGCAAGGACCTTCGCTAGAACGCGGACCGTCACGCAAACAAGCGTTGGCACACCATGCCCAACCGTTCAGACGGTACACGCGACATCCCAAGCCGACGCCGTAAAGTGTTTTCGCACAACGCCGCTCGTCGATCCGCATTAATTTGGGGGCCGCTGCGCCCCGCTACACGCCAAGACCAATATCTGGAGGACAGACGATGCCTGAGCTTGCGCCGAAATTCACCGGGATTAATCACCTTGCAGTCACGGTCAGCGACCTCGACAAGAGCACCCTGTTCTACGAAAGCGTGCTGGGATTGTCGCCTGCAGGAGAACTCGACGGCGAGCACCTACGTCGACGTCTCTTCTCGCTCCCTGATGGGATCAACATCGGCTTGACTCAACACGAGACGACGGCGGGACAATTCAGCCCTTACCGACCGGGGATGGACCACCTCGGCCTGGGTGTAGCAACTCGACTAGAGCTTCAATCCTGGGCGGACCACCTCACCCGACTTGGCGTCGAGCACAGCGGCCTCGTTGATGCGTCCTACGGAACCGCCCTGAGTTTCAAAGACCCCGACGGAACAGCTCTCGAATTCTTCGTCTCGCACTGATTGCGACGGGTGCCCGTAGTAGGTCCGTAAGTCGCGACATCTCCACCTTTTGATCGACGAGAACATGGTCCGATCCGACACATGATTGTGCGCCGCAGACCCCACGGCAGCTTATCTGTCCCAAGGTTCTGATGCGGTACAGCCCACGGGTGGCCCGCACGGCACCGGTATTCGGCTCATTTATCCGGCTCGAAGCCCGTTCATCAGCCTCCTGTTCTCTTCCAGTTCACCTCGCAAAACCCTCCGCCGACACATGCCGTACGACCTCCTCGGCGGCCCTAAACGTCGACGGCTTCAAGCCTCAGCTGGATGTTTCGGCCGGAGGCAGCATCCCGCAGAACAACCTGTTCACCCGTTGGCCCTCAACCGCCGACGTCTCATATCCCTAGGGATACAAGACCTCTCGCCGTCTGGCGTGTTCTTCGCCCGGGAGTGGCGGATTCTAAGCGCGCGGCAGCTCTCGTAACTATGTATTGGAACCACCTGGTTCAATTGTGGTGTCGCTATCAGTTATGAGACTCGGGGGAGTGGTTTGACGACGTTGATTGGGTACGCGCGGGTGTCGACGCGGCATCAGTCCGTAAACCGTCAAGAGGTCGATCTTCTCTCGGCGGGGATCCGTCGCGATGATCTGTATGTGGACCACGGTGTCTCCGGTACGCATGCTTCCCGGCCCCAATTCGACCGGGCGCTCGAGGCGTTGGAGAAGGGGGACACACTGGTGATCACGACACACAATCCGGGCTTTGACTGCTTCGCTCGCATCAACCAGATTTGGGGTCGGGCCGACAGCCCAGTCGCCGAGAGCTAGGGCTTCGCAGCCCTCCCGTTCTTGCGATTCGCGAATGGTCTGGAGCCGAACCGCAGAACGAAGTCTTGGATGAGCGCGGTTTCAACGTCCTCCGGGTCCTCGTCCGGCGTTTCCTTCCAGGCGACAAGGGCGTCGCCGTGGTCGGCCAGCTGCCAAATGTAGCGACCACCCCAGTGCCCGGTCTTCGCGCCGGCACCGTGTTGCCGGTATTCGGAGAGGCGCTTGCTGAGGCCTCGATTGCCACGCAGTCCCGCGCCGGCCTTGCCGATGTACATCACAGACGCTCCGGCTACCCACGCGGCTTCGAGTTCCGCGCGCGTAACCGATGGGTCTTTGTTCTTGAACCATCCGGCGCCACTGGATGGAAGGAAATCAGGCTTATGGGCGGCGCTGCGGAAGACCATATAGACACCCGGACCGACTGGAACATCCTCGGCAGGGAGTTCGGAAAACGGGACGAAGCCGATGAAGTCGGCATTGAGTAAGCCGGCACGGGTGAAGTACATGCGCTCAGTATGGTCCGTCGATGCGATCGGGAAGGCGCCCGGGGAGCCAGGGGCTACCGTGAACACATGGTCGATGACACCCGCACCGAGGACGCGCTGCTCACGCTTGCATTCTCACTTCAATCCAACCCCGGCGCCTATGCCCTGCTCATTGGGGCCGGCGTATCGAAGCCGAGCGGTATACCCACCGCATGGGATGTACTGAAAGACCTCGTCCTCCAAACTGCAGAAATCTCGGGCGGCGAAATCGGGGATTCGATGCGCTGGTACAAGACGACCTATTCGAACGATCCGGAGTACGAGACGATTCTGGAGAAGCTCGCACCGACACAGATGGAACGGCAGAGGTTGCTAAAAAGCTACTTCGAACCCACTCCTGAGGAACTGGAGAGCGGTGCCAAGGCTCCGACCGCCGCGCACCGGGCGATCGCCAGGCTGGTCCGCTCCGGGGTGATCAAAGTCATCATCACGCTGAACTTCGACCGCTTGATCGAACGGGCGATCCGAGACGAAAACATCGAGCCCACGATCGTCGCCACCGAAGCGGACATCGCAGGTCTCGCGCCGCTCCACACCCTCCAGTGCTGCATCATTCACCTGCATGGCGACTACTTGAATCCCACCTCGATGCGCAACACGAAGACCGAACTATCGTCGTACACGCCGACGACGAAGACGCTGCTCCAGAAGGTGTTCGGCGACTACGGTCTCATCATCGCCGGCTGGTCCTCCAAATACGATCCCGCGCTCCGCAATGCAATCTCCGAGTTCTACCCTTCGAGGTTTACCCTTGCCTGGATCGAACCAAACGCACCTGAGCAAGAAGCGGACGACCTGCGGACGGCTAAGAAGGGGCTGCTGCTTCCGGCCGACGCCGACGCCGGATTCGGACGGATCGCCGACGCTGTCGAGGCACTTGCGACCCGAAGAGCGCGACATCCACTGACAATCGCTGTCGCCGTAGAAACAGCTAAACGCGAGCTCGCCGGACAGAAGACAGCTATCGCTCTCCACGACACACTTGGCCGCGAATTTATACGGCTTCACGCTATGCCCGAGCTGCACCTCGACAACTACAACCGGTCTTACCTGACGGAAGAAATGAATGCGATACGGAGCCGAGTCGAAGAAGGCGCCCGCGTCGCCACCGCGCTCGTCGCCACACTCGCGTTCTGGGGCGGAGCGGACACTGACGAGTGGTGGATAGGCGAGTTGGAACGTTTCTCGAACCCCGTTCGCGACAGCGGCTATTCCGACCTTCTTGAGCTCCCCGTCGTGGCCGGGACCGCTCTCTACTACGGGGCGGGCGTGGCCGCCGTTGCTGCCCGCCGTTACGAGCTCCTCGGACGTCTCTTCGCTTTGAAGCGTCCGCGGCCTTTCGGCCCAGAACTCGAGCCCCTCGCCGACGGGCTCGGCGACAGTGTCACCAACCCACTCAGACGACGCGTGCACCACGTGGTCGCGCCGCTCTTACACGAAGCGTTAGCTGTCGGAACCGGCCCAATAGACGACGCCTGGCAAACCTTCGAAATACTCCGCCTGACGAAGCTCCTCCTGTTCAACCCCGGCTTCGAAGAGCGTGCGGAGGAATATCGAAGTGCGGTTGGGGCATTGGAGGTCGCCCTGTATTCGTTCAAAGAAGCCGAAAGACCGATACAGCGGAAACCGGCCCACGCCGTACGCTTGCCGCAGCGTCCGAAACCCACGGCAAAGCTCTCGGACGCATTGCGGATCTCGTGCCCGTCGGGTTCCTCCACGTACTCGCGGTAGACAACGGCAATCGCGTGGTCGGCTATAGGAGCCCGGTCGCCGAACGGCTCGCCGACGACCTCGCGGCGGAGGGCGAAACTCACCCGCTGATCGATAGCGTTTTCCCTGAACGCGCCATCGATGTCGGAGCCGCGATGCGGGCGGTGAGCGTCGCCATCGGCCGGCTCGCAAGCAAAAAAGCGCGGAGCGGGTTGGCCGACGGAGGCGGTGTGGTCCCGACGGCGGTTTGGCTGGACTCGCGGAAGTCGGCCGGCGAAGCGAGGTGAGCAATTGCTTCGTCGTTCCATTCCCAGCTGCGTTGAATACTCATCAGGCGCTTATGAACGCCTGCTGGTCCCTCCAACATAACCGAAAGCCCCAATCATCGCTCAGATCGTCGGGGAAGAGTGTCCGGCTGCCGAAGTCCCGCATCGACGACAGGTACGTATCATGGATCTGTTCCTTCACCGGCCGTAGCGAACAAATTTTCATCAGAATCGTGCGCGCCGGGGACGGTCCCACAGCTGCTGAGGTCACGACGGTCACGAATCCGCAAAAGCTAATGCGATTAGCCGATAATGTACCTTATGTCAACAAGCCGCTGGGCGAGCACTTTCAGGTTGACGTCGGAGCCTCTGCCCCGGCGAACGGCTCGTCATCGGGGACGTGTAGTCCACCCGGCGTCGACGCGGCCTCGAGGATCCGAGTCATCCACTCCATGTCGAGCTTGGTGCTGACTTTACGGTCGTAGACGAACTGGAGGGGTACGGCGTTGTCGATCCAGATCGAGTGCCGTCCGCTGCCCATATACGCGGGAACCGGCCAGGTGATGAAGAAGTGTTCGCCGCGTCGCAGTTTGGTGCTCACGGCCATCTGGAGGTGGTTGAGCACGAGGTCGCTGAACTCGAAGGTTTCCCGGTCGTATTTGATGTGACCCATCGGGTGCGCTCCTTGTTGAAGCGGCCAGGGATGTCTGTCCGTATCTAATCCCAGGCTACTGCTGCGAATTTTTTGAGCTACCGACTGATGTTGGCCCCCGATGCCGGACCGCGTACAGCTCAGGCCCGCGCCGTCAGATTCCGCCCTTGCTGCGGTTGTGGATAACTCCCTCGCAACATTGCACAGCCGATTATCGTCGCAGCATGGACGATAAGGACGCATGGCTGGGGACGCCGAACTGCCCGGTGTGCCTGGCCCGGATGTGGCCGTCCGGGTCGGACGAGACGCCCTATTGGTACTGCACGACCTGCAAGCTCCCAATGATCGTCTAGCAGTGTCGCCGATTCGCGGCTCCTGCAACCCCTCCCCCGGCTGCAGCGCACCGGCGCTAGCGTCGAGCTATGATTCCCGCACGCGGCGTCCGTGAGGCGTTCGACTATTGGACGAGGACGCACGAGAGCCGCCCGCTCGATGACCTGGTTGTGAATTTCTACACGCCGAAGGATCGTCCGGAAGATCTCGTGATGGTCGTTGTCGGCCTTGAGGCCGCCCAAACGACTGTCGGCGAGATGCGCGACCTCCGGAATCGGATCGTGCGTATCTGCCGACGGTTCGACGTGGGACCCTTCCCTATCGAGGCTCGTACTCTCGACAGCCTCATCGTCGTCAGCGGCCGCCGCAGTACAGCCACTCAAGCTCCGAGCTGACCGGCGCAGCCTGGGGCAGCATTCCTTGAGGCTTTGGCCCGCCGATAGCGATCGTTATGTCTCGGAAGCAATGCCGGCGCGTGTGCTCGGCCGTTCTCGCTTTAGAAACGGTTCCTTCCGCTCATGAGCGGTAGGCGCTATTGGCTACCCTCGTGGAAGTAGTCTCTATCAAAGAGGAGTCGACGGAAAAGTCGCATGGTTGACGGGGGCCGGTTGACGATCGCGGCGAAGTTACGATCCGGACTCTCCGTCGGTTTGCACCTGCTTGAGGCAAGCGATTGACCTTGCGATGCCAACAGCCTCGGTCGCGGCCTCGAGGACAGCAACTCGGTTTATCTAGGTAGGGCGGCATAAATGTGGATTACCGGCGGTGTCGATTTGCCCGATGAAGTCCTCGATGCCCACGAACGCGGGAATCTAGTTTTCTTCATCGGTGCGGGAGCCTCTTTGGCCAAACCCTCGAACCTGCCGCTGTTCGACGGACTGGCCAAGGAACTGGCCAAACGAGCGGCGCATCCCTTCTCGAGACGTGGCGGCCTCGACTTTTTTGTGGGCTCACTTGAGTCGCTCCCGGGTGGTTTCAACGCACATCACCATGCTAAAGAAGTCATCGCGAACCCAAAATCCAAGTTCAACTCATTGCATAGCGCAATCGTCGATCTTGCCGGAGCAGGCGGCGCGTTTCGGGTTGTGACCACGAACTATGATGACCACCTCAAGTCTGCTGCGGCTAGCGCTTCCATACCGATCGTGGACACATGGTTCGGGCCGGCGCTGCCCGTCGGCCGGGACTTCGCCGGACTAGTTCACCTGCATGGGTCGGTGCTGAGACCCGAGGGAGAGATGATCCTCACCGACCGAGACTTCGGACGCGCTTACATGACCGACGCGTGGGCGGCTCGATTTCTCCTACCTATGTTTGATCGCTTCACGGTCGTGTTCGTCGGGTACAGCCACGACGACGTCATCATGCGCTACCTAGCGCTGGGATTGCCCTCGCCCAAGAACTCTGAGATGTCGAAACGATTCGCGATCACAAGCGAACCTTTGAATCCGAAGTGGGATTATCTAGGCATTAGGGCGATCGGTTATACGGCTGTTGGTCGCAACCACAGCGCGCTGACAGATGCCTTCGAGGCTTGGAGTAACCGTTCGCGAATGGGGCAAACGGAACATCGCTCACGAGTTCAGACCATCGTGTTGGGCGGTACGACGCTGCCGCTGCCTGAGCGTGATTACCTCCTCTCGAGGTTGCGCACCGCCGAGGGCGCTCAGGATTTCGCAGTCGCTGCCGCTGCACTGCCCGATTCCCTCAAGGTGAACTGGCTGGTGTGGCTCGAAGATATACCGCAGTTCAAGGAACTTTTCACACCAAAGGAGATTCCAGACGCGACGGCGACTCTCGGAAACTGGTTCGCCCGAGAATTCATCGCATCACCGGCCCTCCACGGGGCCGCACTCCAGACGGTTGAACGTATCGGCCAATCAATGACGAGTTCGCTCTTTCAGAACGCGATCTGGGCAGTCGAAAATCTGGCAAGGGAGGATTCCGTCGCCGGAGAGCGTTGGCTGGCATTCTTGTCGACTTCGGTTCACGGCCAATCCGGTCCTGTTCGAGCAGATATGTTGCTGCCGTACCTCCCGGAATCCGGCCCGCGCAGCACTGTCGTGCTTCGCACAGTGTTGCGACCCTTCCTGAGTCTCAAGCGTCGATGGTTCCTCGACGACACCGAATCGGAACGAATTATCCCGGACGCAGAGGTGACCTGGAATGCCGACGAGTACATCCTCACGCAGCATCTAACCCTGGCAGTCGAATCGGCCCCGCCAGGCGAACTCGCCCTTGGAGCCGCTCTTCAGGAGTCCTTGATCGCTGCCTACGACCTCCTCGACGCATATGACGGTGGTCGAGACCGGGATTCACTCGTCAATCACCGCTCGTCGATCGTCGCCCATGCCCAGGACGACCTGCGCAACCCGATAGACGCCATCATTGACGCGTTACGCGACTTCGGACTGAAAGCTCTTCCGCTTCGGCCCGAGTTACCCGCGCAGTGGTGGGCGACTGGTCGCGGTCTGCTCCAGAGAATCGCTCTGCACCTCATCGCGTCGGACCGCACACGCGCCGCAAGTAACAAGATTGAGTGGCTCCTCGACCACACAGACATCTACAACTTTGACCTCAAGCACGAGGTGTTTGAGGTGCTCGCCGTCGCGATCGCTGATGCTTCCGAAACACTTAAGGAGCGCGTCTTGGCGGCAGCTCAGGTCGGGCCGGACTACCCGGCTACCCTGCCTGACGGCGAAAGGCATATTGCATACATCAGGTACAACCTTCTTGTCTGGCTTACCCGATCTGCGCCGGACTGGGAGGCTGCTGCTGTGCTACTTGCATCCATCCAGGACGAGCATCCGAACTTTGAACCACGGGACCACCCTGACTTCGATAGCTGGATGAGCGGAGGCACATGGGGCGGGGTACTACCAATGGAGCCAGAAGAGTTCATAAGTGCGCTCGACTCTGATCTCGCCGGCGCCTTTGTGATCCTCATGGGTCGCGACTATTCGGAGCACGAATTCAACCAACCAACGTGGAGGGATGCGCTCGAGCTAGTCGAAAAGGCGATCGAAACACGACCGGACCTTGGGATACTGCTGTGGGACCACATCACCACGAGTGGGGAGCTCGACGGTCGAGCCGACGAGCTGCGGCGAGCAGTAGTTGAAGGTTGGGGCAAAGCAGATCTCAGTCCGTTCGGAGCTTCTGTAGTTGACCGGGTCGCACAACTGGTTGGCGACGTCGAGTCAGCACGCGTAATCAGTAGATTCCTGCTCGATCAGGTGCGACAAGCCATGAACACTGATGAGACCACCGCACTCCGTTCGATGCGTGATCTGGCGCTGAGACTCTGGAATGAACACAATGCCCAGTTCAGCCATAGTGGGCAGACTGACCCGCTGTCGTTCGCTCCCCTCTACCTGAACTCCTGGCCCGGATCTCTCGCACAGTACTGGGCTAGTGAGGTCGATAGGCGATGGAGACACCATCGCGACGACTGGACGGGACTGTCGGACCAAGAAACTGTTGCATTGACTCAAATGATCTTGGGGAATCGTGACGCGCTCGACGCCATCCAACCGGTGATAGCCGGCGAATTGTTCTTCTTCTTCGCAGCTGACCCGGCGTTCACAAGCCAGTGGATTGTGCCCTTATTTAGCGATGAGGTCTCCTCCAGGTTCGCTTGGTCCACGTACCTACGTCACCCTCGCTACGACGACCGGCTTCTCTCCGCAGGCCTTCTCCGCAGTTTGATCGCCGAATGGAGCCGTCTAGATTCCTTGGGCGGACGAGAACTGCGAAGCAGCTTCTTCAGCCTTGTCGCTTCTGTAGTGACTTACGCTGGCATCGATACAGGTGCTCGACGCGAGCTTCTGACGCAGAGTGTCTTGGCGAGTGATGGCGCGCATGCCGCGGACTTCGCACAGTCCGTCGTGACTTTTCTGGCTTCGGACGGCGTCAATGGGAGCGGAGCGTGGAAGCACTGGCTGAAACAACACCTCACCGACCGCCTAAATGGGCGGCCCCGGACGGCAAGCGCTGAAGAACTCGAGCGTTGGGCAGACGCGATTCCGCACCTCGGAAGTGCCATCCCAGCCGCTGTCAAACTTATCGAAGGTCGGGGAATAGGACTTGGCGACCGCACCGGCGACTCAAAGCTGACCGACGAAGTACTTACCTCACACGGTGCGACGTTGGTGCGGTACTACGTTGAGCGCATCCGCAACACGACCTCGACTGGTCAGATGGTCAGCTACAGGTTGCGCAAACTCATCGAAATACTTCGCGCTGCCCTTGGCGACGACGCCGTGCAGGCCGTTGTCGACATCGCGACCGAACGCAGATTGATCTAGGCCGATTCGCACAATCTGGTCCAAGAAGCAGGATTCCGCCGCCCCGAACCGGCGACCCTTCTCCCACCTGCACGTTGGGAATTTGCAGGATTTTTCGCCGGTCAACATAAATATGAAGCAGCGCTGACCAAGATATTTTGTGTGTTCCCGGAGAATTTTGAATCTCCGCGACAGCCGCGAATTCCACGCTCAGATTCGAAAATCCTTGAGAAATAGCCGATGTGCACCGTGCTTCAATCACGTGCTCGACGTTCATTTCTGTCCGTTTGCGGGGTTTTCGTGGGGCTCGAACCGCGCCCCGGGGCTGCCGGCGAGATGCCCAAGAACTGCCGCCGTCGTCGATGAGTAGGTCGGCTGGCGAAGTCCGTGAGTCTCAAGCAGGGCCCATGGCGGCTGCGGGCTTGCGCCGAAAATGGCGATTATGTCAAGTACTGGTTTTCGCTCTAGCCGTGCTTGCACCTCGTAGTCGTCCTACACCGCTAAGAGCAAATAAAACCGGGACGGGCGACCTTCATTCTCATCCCACGCTTGTCGGGCGTGATCCGTCATGGTTTTGCAAGTAGTGGCATTTCATCTCCGCGAGCGAAGCGCGACACACCGCAGTGTCGGCATTCAGGCGACTTCGCGGGTTCATGCTCGACTACTTCATCGGTGAGCGGGTGATACTCGACCCAATGGTCGGCACTCGTTCCCGAATCCGTGAGACCGCCGATAGCCATGAGCCAGTCGTCGACCGCGCGAGATGCGGCTACTGCGTTCAGGGTTATCACGCTGGGGGCGTGCACACCCTCGTCGTCGACATATCGCTGCCGGCGGCGCTGGACTTCGGTGGTGGCTTCTTCCGTCAGTTTCCACGCGGGGATTAGACCGTTGCACTGCAGACATCCGCCACCGGGACTGCTCATCCGGGAGACGGAGAAGATGTCGGCAACTTCACCATCGATGACCGTGACTTTTGACCCGACTTGGGTATTCGGGATGAGGTATTGATGGGTGATCGAGTTGATCAGGCGCCGAGCCAACGCAGAATCGGCGGCGAGGAAGATGTGATCGCAATCCGTCAACATCGCCGCGATGTCAGCCTCAACAACGGATCGTGGAACGGCGACGATTCGAACAGTGCGGGATGCCTGGCGAGCGACCCTCGCGGCGATCTTCACCTTGGAGGTGGCGCAACGGGCGCCGATTCGTTGCATCCACCGCGGCCGAGCTTGGTTCTGCAGCATAGGAAGAACGTCGGATCGACGGGCACCAACAACGCGCGGCAGGTTAGTCGGATCGAGTCGGTCCGGGTCGATGAGGAGGAGTTCTCCCACCCCAAGCCGGGCGAGGTACTCAGAAATGAGCGAGCCGACTCCACCCAGCCCAACAACGGCGACTTTGGATCCGGCAAGGATCGCTTGGCCGCGATCGCCGAAAATTCGCGCTTGCCGATCGTATGTTGAGTCCGCAACCTGGGCAGCCACGGGCTCGGGGATGAGCGTGCGCTGGGGACGCCCCGCAACACGCAAGTCAGTGATGGTGTGACGCTTCCCGTCGCTAGTCCAGATGTCACCGGCCACGGCATTGTCAGCGAACACTAACGCACCGACGGGAACGCCGTCATTGATATCCAGCAGTGCCGGGTATCCGCGTTCGTGCGAGGCCATGTCGGTTCCGGAGAAACCAACACGATCCTGGCCCCCGTGATTGTGCACTGCGATATATACGAGCTTCTCCTGCGCGCACACATCAATGTTGTCTGCGACAAAATCGGCTGTGAGCTTTCGGTAGCCCCGGCTTCCTTCGACGTAGTCGACGCCATCAACTGCGGGCACAACGTCGCGGACGAGGAGTCGCGTTCCACGAGGGCTTCGCGCGATCCCGCACCGGAGGACGAGGCCGTGCTCGTCCTCGTCACCGGGGAACAGGTGTCCGTGCAATGACGCCCACTGTTCCCCGGTGATCACGACTGACCAGCTGTCGTTCACTGTTCGCTGAGCCACTTGAGTACTTTCAAGACTTTCGTGGCGGCCGTGTCGATAGCCGGGTCGAGACGGGTGCTGCGACGGGACAATTGTGTTCCGGCCTCGGCGCGCGGCCCCCACTGAACCGCCTGAAATCCTTCGCCGTGAGCACCGCCATCCTTCCGGCGCAGGTCGGGGCGCACGAACAACGGGTACACGTCCGCTTCCGGGTACGGGAAAGTGATCTGGAGCGCAATCCAGGAACTCTGCTGCTCGTACACCGGCCCGAGTGAGACGTCACTGATGACTACCCAGGCCCCGCCCGCTCCGTCATCCTCGGCCGTGATGGTTGCATCTACGAACGTCTGTGTCAGTTCTTCGATCGCTTCCGTGATCGCTGCCGTGGTCGTCATCGTGGTCACGAGTTGTCGTCCCCGTCGTTGGCGCGGAACTCGTCCTCGTTGCGGACACGAATGTTCTCGGTGTCGCCGACCGGCTTGAACTTCGGGCCGTCCTTGCGAGACAGGAGAAAGTCGATCTTGATGGGCACGCCCTGAGCAATCGCGGCTTCCTTGATCGCCAGGCCAGTCTGGGCTGCACCGTGCAGAGACACGGGACGGCGGTTGACGGTGACATGGATCTTCTTCTGCGGAAGCGGCTTCGTGAAGAAGCGGTCCCCGTTGAAGATCGCGACGATCTCGCCAGTCTCGATGGGGTCATCGAGATCATCCTGGATGTCCTTCCAGATTCCATGGTCTGCGGGCACGGCCGGCGTCGGAAGCTCGCGCAACTGAGCCTCAGTGAGCGCTGCCGTGCGCACCTCGTAGGGCACCTTGTCGATGTAGATAGCGCGAAGGCGATCGGTGAAGAATCGCATACCCTTCGTGATGACCACCAGCTCAGTGGGGGCGACCGGGTGATCTTGCGCGTCGTTGACGTCGAGCCACAAGTTGTCGGCCGGCGGCGCGATAAGCGTTCGTAGCTGGGCGCCGGTGAGGCGCCGCTCCTTCACGTCAATAGGTTCGCCGTCGATGTAGATTTGGGTCTTTTCAATGGGTGCCACAGTGGGCTCCTAACTGCTGTGTGGCAGGCCGGTTGCCTGCTCAACAGTTAGAGACGGGACAACTCTCGAATCGTCCACACCGTTATCAGCTCGCGCATTCCAGGCAGGTGTTCGAGTCAGGACCAAACTGGTTGGAGTGCTTCTGGAGAAAGCACTCCAGGCATGTCTTCTCCTTCTTGGACGTGCATCCGCAGTGCCCCGACGGGCATCGAGATTGTCCGCACTTACGACAGAGGAAGCCGATCGGGAATGAACTATTGCAGTGCTCGCACTGTTCCCAACGGTCTTTCGTGTACTGGACGGTACCGACTCTGGGTGGCGACATCGCCAACCACGGTGCGCTGTACTCGACCATGACGAGAAACAGCAGGTCGCCTGCCCATGCTGCCTGCCCGTATAGCCGTTCAGATGTGTGGCCGTCGCGATACCAAATCTGCGCGTCGTCGCGCGCGAACGTCCGGCGTTCGCCCACTGCTTCGAGCGCCGCGCGGACGAGGGGGTTCTCGGTCTGGTTGCTACCGCGCGCAGGGGGATACAAACCACCGCGCGCCGCCGCGAAGGTCACCATTCCGTCTTCATCGACAACAACAACAACCCCGGCTGACTGGAGACGGTTGGCAAGGCGGACGCATATCGCCGCGCGCGATGCGCTCGAAGATTCGAAAAGATCGACGGCGGTACTTACGGTAGGACCACGATTGGAGATGTGCGAGTCGACCAAGTCGTCTGGGAGGAGAAGCTGTGCGGCGAAAGCATCGCAGCAGGCATCTTCGAAGGCCTCAGGCTCCCTGTGCTCGACAACTCTGGTACCGAGTTCAAGATTGGTCTTTTGAATGTGGTGACCAAGTTCATGCAAGAGTGTGAACTGTTGGCGACGCCGGGACATTGACTCGGTCACAACGAGTGTTGGCGGTTCCCAGCGATACCCGCCGGCGACGGAGCATCCAAGCTGCGAGTCTGCCGGAACGAACTCGGGCACCCTGAGCACAGTGAGATCACTGCGCTGTTCCAAGGCTGCGAACGCATTGAGTGTCAAGTCTTCGAGACATCCGCCTAGAGCTTCCCACGCGGTAAGCATCGCTGCGACCTGAACCGGCATGTCGTCAAAGGAGGCACGCATGGGCTATCGATTATCCGTAGCGAGGACTGTGTCCAGTCGCTGCCGCCATAGCTCACGGCCTTGGCCTGTTTCGCGAGCTGCGAGCTGGTATGCCTCATATCCAAGGCGCGTACGGGCGCCATCCTCGTCGCCGTCAATTGCTCTGTTCCGGATGCGGGAACGCCAACGCGGCTCTTGCAATTCGCGCTGAAGGTCCGTCGGTAATGGGTTAATCGCGTCGAGAATTTCCCTTACCGGGACATTCGCTGCCGCAGCGAGGCGACTGGCCTCCTCGACGGTAAGCGGCTCTTTGCCCATTCGGATTGCCATCGCGCGCGGTTGTGACGTTTGTAAAGTGCTCATGATAGCCTCAAGCGGAACCTGCAACTGGACGCCCGCGCGATCCGAAACCGCCGGTTGCATTCGTGGCGCGCTTTGAAGCACGTCAAACGCGTCGAAGAGGTCAGCTAAGGCGAGGGCAGCACCAGATTCGAGTGCCGGCTCCGCGTGGCCTCGACGAAGTCCGCCCGGGATCGCGTCGTTCGAAGAGGCTGACTCGATTGCTCGAAGCTGAGGCTTGGAAATCATTGCGATTGTCGCGCCAAGCGTTGCGAACGGGATCAGCCCCTGGGCGGCTGGCCATACGGCCACAGACCCGTGCAAAGGGCTAGCGTCGTCTTCGATGACAACCGCCTTACGGTTCTCGACCCCAGGTTCCAAGGCGGCCGGGAGCACGGAGACTAAGGCGGCAGCGTCGTCAATCGCATCGACGACGACCACTAGGCTAGCGCCTGCCCAGTAGGCGTTCCGCAGCTGCCCAACTACAACAGCATCGGTTGGCTCGGCGCTTCGAAGCATGCCGCTCCTACGCTTCGGGCCTATGGGAAATTGTTGGGAGAGCGCCATCCAGCGCTCTGATGCCTCAGACGACATTGGAGTCCTCCATATCTTCGCTGTGTAATGACGGGACATTGGGCGAATCGTCCAATACGAGACGGAGCAAGGCAGCGAGAACTCCTTGGCTTCGTGTGCTGTCGCCTGCAAGTTCTGTCAGCCGAGCCCGGAGTTTCTGAATAGCGTTGTAAGCGCTGGTTCGCCCGACACCGAGTTCCTTTGCCAGTGCCGCGGCGTCTCCCCCGTGACGGATGGCTGCGAGCTCTGTCTCATTGAGCTTTGTCATCAGCCTCTGGGCGAACTCTTCGTCGTCGACCTTTATCTTGGTGACTTCTGAACTGTCGATAGCCGGGGCCGTCTCTTCGACGCTGTCCCAGTCCGCATCGATTGTGGATGTTAGGACATCTCCCGCCTCTAGCAGCGACGGGAAACGGTCTGCGCAGATCTTCGTGAGATCGCTCACATGCAATCGGCCCGCCCCAACGAGGACTCTTCGCAGCATCTCTTCTAGCTGCCCCTTACTCCCCAGAGTCACTGAGCCATCGCCAGTGGCGACGAATAGCTGAACTTGGGCACTGGCTGCGATCTCCCGAAGGACGGGTTCGGTGGCTTGCCGGTCGGTGTCCTCGCCGTCTGTAAGGAACCAGTAATGCTTCACCGCTGACGGACTAAACAAAGAGGAACGTTCGAGCCGCTTCTCGAGCCGGTTCCGGAGCGCACCCCACGGCTGCTTGCGGGTGAGGTCGACGAGCCACCTTTCGACCCATTTTCGGGTCTCCTGTTTGGCGGCCCGGTCATCAGGGAGGGTTGTGATTACGTTGGCGTATCCGGCGCCCTTGTCCGCGAAGAAGCTGTTGACGAAGTCGTCGACCGAGTCAGTGTCGCGCAGGCCCGGGAACCTAGGCAGCTGTTCTGACATGACGTTGCGCATCATCGCCAGCGCGGACATCCCGAGTGTTCCTCGAGCTAGAGCCTCGTCGCGAATCAATGTTGTCGTCATATCGAGGCTCCGCGCTAGTACCACGCGTTTTGGCGACCGCTGCGCAGTCGAACCCGTCCGGCAAGCCGCTGAACCGGGCGGAGTGCAGCGAATTGCGTAGCGATTTCGTCATAGAGCGTCCCGTTGGAATTGGGATCCGAGACAGAGACAAGTATTGCGAAGGGTACTTCGGTTGGCGACCCGTCAAGGGCTCCTGCTCGACGGGCAAAATATCTCAGTTCGAGCCGTGCGTCATTTATCTCGCCAGCGGCAAAACTGACCCGATGGTGTCGTAACGTCTCCCACTTGCCCGAATCTCGAAGATCGGCCTCATTCAGGCTTGCAGCGCTTGTAAGCGTCTTCGTCACCGGTTCCTGGCTGCTCGTCCACCCCGACGTCAGCAACGTTCGTGCTTCGGTCGACGTCAAGTCAACGTTCCGAGCCTTGTCCGTTGAGCCTCTTGGCGGCGAAAATCGGAAAATATTTCGATGGGGTCGCAATGTGAGCTCTAGGGAAGCAGATGTGTACTCAGTCGGCTGGGTTGGCTCTACGGGAGAGGCATATGCGAGCGTGACCGAGATCTTTGCGGCGCTCGAAAAGGTTCCCGGTACGGGCAGTTGATAGCCGAGGATGTCGCCGCGCGCGATCTGATCAACAAACAAAACGTGCGCTTCATCCGGCCCACAATCTAGGGCCTCAGCGAATGAGAGCGGCAGACGTCCGAATCCAAGCTCATTTTGCCTCGCCTTGTACGCACGATGGCGCTCCGCAAAATGCGCCGCGAATGCACGAAGCACGCTGCTGTTGACGCGGGGAAGCCTGCCAGCGAGGTCTGCGAGGGCATGCGTCACAATCGGCGCCGAGAAGCTTGTACCACTGGCCTCCAGGAAGCTTCCGTCGGAGCGCAACACGTTGAACAGGCGGTCATCGACCCCGCCGAACTGAACACCCAAGGGCTGAATTCGACTACCCGGTCGCCCGGGTCCCATCGAGGAGTACGGAGCCCGGGCCCACGGTCGATCCGGGGCGGGTGCATCGCATGCTCCGACTGATACGGCGTTGGCCATATCTGCGGGGACTTGAACTCGGTGCAAGCCGGTATCCGGATGCTGGTTTCCGTCGTTTCCCGCCGCTACGACGAAGACAATGTCCCGTTCCCATGCAAGTTGATCCAGCTCGGCGGTCCATCGATTCGGTTCCATGTCGTCTTCGACGGCGAGTGTTGGTCCGAGGCTAAGGTTCACAAGCTTGTGTCGGTCCTCGGACAAGATCTCTTTGATGCGATCGAGTATCCAGTATCCATCGAGATCACCCGGGTTGTAGGGAGCGGGGGTGACTCGGAAGCTCTCTACCGGGAGTGGTGGCTGTGGTGCCTGCTCGCCCGGCTCCAGCAGCCCGTACAACACAGCACCGGTCACCCCTGTGCCGTGGTCCAGATCATCCGCGTCTGCGGCTTCTGAGGTCAAATCAACGAGCGGTATCGGAAACAGACCAGCGCCGCCCGTGTCACGAACGCCGCCGTCAAACACCGCCACTGTTGTCACATCAGCCAACGCACCCCTAACAGCGGGCGGGACAATGCGACTTCCGCTTCGGAGTCCGAAGCGCGGGCGTGGGCGGATTGCGGGCATCGGCCGAAGAACCCGTAGCGGGTTGAATCTTGCAAGCTCCGGCACATCAATCCGCGACGCTCGAATTGGCATGAACGTGAGCCCTCCTACTTGACGGAAAAAGTCTCGATTCACTTCACCGCCGCGCGACTCAACCAAAGCGACCCAACGCTCCAGAGCCTCGTCGTCAATCGGTACCGGCTCCCCGGAACGCACTGCGCGGGGGTGTAGAACCGCTTCCCACATGGAATGCTCGTCCCCCGCGATGTCACTTTCAGGATCGGTTCGAAGAATTGTGCTTACCGCGGGCGCGGCGAATTCATCTATTCGTCGTATTTGTGCAAACGCCTGCAGCGCGCTTCTGCCTGTACCAGGGGCATGGACGAGTTCTTCCAACCTTTCCAAGGCCGTATTGTCCACCGCAAGGATTAGGCGTCGCGTGCCGCTCTGCTGAACCTTCGATGCGGTGCGGAGCGTCCCCGTGTCGGCGCGCGAACCAACCGGAACGGCGCCGATGAAACCTAGGAGCGACTCTGGGTAGTAACTCGGGGCAATGTAGTTCGGCAGCAACTTCGCTTCTACGTACACGCGGTCCGGCGCTCGGAGCACCTCAGAAAGCTCCTGAATTGCAGCACGCGCGGAACGTATTTGTGGGAGGAGCCACTCTCGGGCTTGCTCAGAGGTGAAGGGCTCGTACTTTGGGCCGCCTCCAGTCGGTGCCGGCTCTACGTCGAGCCGTAGTGCTTCTCCATTCAGAAGTAGGCGACGGGCGACACTGCCCACTCCCCCAACATCTGTCATTTCGTGTCCTTTGCTAGCCTGATGCCTGTCGCAACTGTCGGATGACTGACGCCTGCAAGCGTCGCGATCTTACGATTAGACATGGCCAACTCCTCATGAGCGTGCTGCCACACGGAATTCCGAAGTTCCATTGTCGGAAATTGCTCAATTAGTTCGCTGACGACGACGAACTCAAGCGCCAAATCATGCAGGATCGCCTTTCGCCGACAGAGCTCCCAGAAGCGCATGATGACCGAATGGCTTCGGCCCGCCCACGCTGCCGCCGTAAGCTCGATGACTTTGACCGACACCTCGCCGTGGTTCGCGTTCGCTAGGAGAGCACACCTCTCAGCAGGTCCAGGAAGGGGGAAGTTCAGAACTCGGTCAAAGCGGCGATCGATCGCCTCATCAAGCAGCTGGGGATGGTTTGTCGCTGCGACCAAGAGGCTCGTGTCCGGCCACCGGTCGAGTTCAACAAGCAGTACGTTGACGATTCTCTTCAGCTCACCGATGTCGGTGTCGTCATCGCGACGTTTGGCGACAGCATCGAACTCGTCCAGGAAAAGCACGCAGGGTCCAGACTTCGCGAAATCCAGGACCGACTTGATGTTCCGACCAGAACTCCCCAAATAGCTCGAAACCACGGAAGCGAGATCAAGCGTCACCAATGGCAATTCGAGCTGTTGAGCAATCCATCGACTTGCGAGCGTTTTACCCACACCCGGAGGACCAGAAAAAAGTATCGTCCGGCTCATAGAGACTCCCGCACGTGCCAACTCGTCAGCACGTTCTCGCTCAGCCACAATCTCCTGCAGTTGAGAGGTGAGCTTCTCGTCAGCGACAAACTCATCAGCGATAGGAACAGCATCGACATTCAGGAGCGAGTGCAGACCATCGGCATCCACTGGAATCGCGCCGCTGTCGAAGCGAAGTCCGTTGGACGGATTCGCCGCAGACAGCGCCTCGTGGACCGCGATGCGAAACGCTCCGGCATCCGAAACTGCCGGCGGCACAGCGCGCACCAGACGACCGGCGAGTTGGCGCACTCCCGCCGCGTGCCCACGGGCACCAACCCTCACTAGATCGATCAGTGCACGTTCGAGCCCGTCAGGGCCCTGGTAAATTGGAGCTTTTGATCCCGCCATGTTTACCACTCTATCGGCCGCCCACGACACGAGCGAGCGAGCGAGCGACATGCCCGATGATCTTGTCTCGCAACCCACATCGAAGACAGTTGGCCCTACGTCACCTTGAAGAACATAGCTGCGAGACATGGACAGACAAGCTGGCGCCTAAGTCTTCCGAAGCGGTGTGAGACGTCTCGCAACCCATAGGTTGTGAGCCTGGGCTGCTGGTGATGCAGTCCGTAGGTTTTGACACAGCAGATGTTGCGGCCAGCTCGCCGCCGCGCAGCGGGCTCCTGTACATCGCACTGGCTGTGGACTCCCTCGTCGCATGGCCGCAAATGTCCTTCGGGAACAACCCCCGCCTCGTGCTCGAAGTCAATCGCCTGGCGACGTCGTCCTCACCGGAACACCCGCCGGCGTCGGCATGGCGCGCACCCCACCCCGTTACCTGACGAACGGCGACATGCTCACTTCGAGCATCGGCGGGATCGGCACAATGCGGCAGACGTCTGTTGCCGCATGAATGGTCGCGACAGAGCGCAACTCGTGCCCGCTCAGCGCGACATTGTTAGATCACGGCCACCAGCCGACCGCGCACCTGACCGTTGGAAAGACGTTCGAGCCCGGCGGGGATCTCTTCGAAGCTGATGTTCTCCAGCCGTGCCTTGACGTCTCCTCGAGCGAGAATCTCGAGCACTTCGGCGAGATCTTCTCGAGAGCCGTTGAGTGATCCGACGAGGTCCACTTCTTTGCCCACCAACACGGACGACAGAGTGAATTCGGTGACCCCGATGCCGACGAGCACGACGCGTCCCTGGAATTTCACGGCCTGGACCGCCTCGTTGGTTGTGACACCGAACCCTGCATAGTCGATAATCACGTCGAGGTTCTCGTCCGCGAAGTCGAGAATGCTAGTTCCCCAAGCGGTGACGTCATACCCAGCTGAGGCGGCTTTGGCTGCTTCGTTGACCTCTGCCACATAGACCGTGGCGCCGAGGGCGATTGCGAACTGGATTCCGAGGTGTCCGAGTCCTCCGGCGCCGATTATGCCGACCTTGTCACCGCGCTTCAGGTGTCCGCGGATGGTGAGAGCGTGGTACGCGGTGAGGCCAGCATCAGTTGCGACCGCCGCCTGTTCGTAGCTCACACCGTCGGGAATAGGGAGCAGCCACTCAGCGGCGACCCTCACGTGGGTCGAGTAGCCGCCGTCGCTGCTCGAGCCCGGCCCGAGCTGTCCGGCCTTGACCACGACACGGTCGCCGATTGCGTATCCGGTTACGTCGGAGCCGATCTCGACGATGTCCCCGGCGATTTCGTGGCCGAGCACGATCGGAATGGTACCTAGATATTTGGTAAGCGCACCGTCGGTGTATCCGACGTCGGTGTGGCATACCCCGGCTGCCTTAGTCTCGATGACAACTTCGTTGCTCGCCGCGGTTGGATCCTCTCGTTCGATCAGTGAGAGAGGTGCGCCGACGGCGGTGAATTGCCATGCTTTCATCGTTCTGTTCTTTCGTAGTGGTGGCTGGGTCGTGCCCGTTCGAGTGGTCGCCGCTTCGAGGGGTCGGCGTGCACCGTCTGGACTGTGTCTCCCCGAATCTATAGGTCCGCCGCGTTGATATGTGCGGTTTCGTGTGGCTCTCTCAGGCTCGCAGGAAAGTTCTGAAAACAGGTTCGGACGCCCGTAGACTCCGCAACTTCGGAGCGGCAACTCGGGTGAATCGGCGGGCCACACACCTGTCATTGTCGGCCGGTCATCGGGCCGGTCGAGAGTCGTTGTGATGCCGAAGATGCTGCCGAAACGGAGCCGGCGCGTTTGTCCATTGTCAGGAAAGAGTCGCCCGGTGGCGGGCAAGTCCCGCTTCTAGACGGAGCATGAACGCGATCGCCTGATCGAGCCCGTCGAGATCACCCTCCAGCCCCAGCCTTAAGCCTGTCGCCCAGCTGTTGCGGAGCCGAGCGAGGTTGGTCGCCGCGAGTGCGGTGGGAGCGACCGTGATCGCTCTTCCGTCCTCGCCGTTGTGAGCGCGGGCGATCATTCCTTTGTCTTCCAGGCTCCGAAGCGCGGCGCTCATATTGCTGCGCTGAAGCCCCGTTCCGTCGGCGAGAGCGCTCGGGGAGGTCGCTGGGTGGCGGTCGACGAATCGCATGACGTTGCTTTCCGTCAGCGTCAGCGGGATGCTCGGGCCGTCTGTGGCGAGCATCTTGATTTCCTGGCCCACATTGAGAACCAGGTCGGCCAGGTCTGCCAGGAGGCCGTCGTCGAATTCAGTCATGTTTGCATCCTACTTGATTATGTTTATATAGTTACATATCAATAATTAGATTGTGAAGCTCCCATGACCCTTCCCCGTGCAACTGTTCTGACCAGCCCAGAGACGACCACAGCCGAGCCGCGTACCAGCCCCGTCGCTGGGCCCGGCGGCGTGACAGCCGGGCTGCTCGTCGTCCTGGCGTTGCTGTCGGTCATAGCGCCGTTCGCGACCGACCTGTATCTTCCGGCTTTCCCGGCGATGACTGGAGATCTCGACACGAGCGCGACTGGCGTTCAGTTCACTCTGACATCGTTCCTCGTCGGTGTGGCTCTCGGTCAGCTGGTTTTTGGGCCTCTCTCCGACAAGTTCGGGAGGAAGGGTCCGCTCGTTGTCGGGGCCGTGATCTGCGTCGTAGCGAGTATCGCGGCCATGGTGGCGCCGACCGTCGGTGTCCTCGTCGCCGCCCGCTTCGTTCAGGGCGCATCCGGCGCCGCAGGCATGGTCATCGGGCGGGCGATCATCTCCGACCTCGCCACGGGCAAAGCCGCCGCTCGCGCGTTCAGCCTGACCATGATCGTCGGCGGGGTGGCGCCGGTTCTGGCCCCGGTCATCGGCAGTGTGCTCGTGGCTCCCATCGGTTGGCGCGGCATTCTCGGCGTCGTTGCGGCAATCGCGACCATCATGCTCACGGCGGTGCTGCTGGTCGTGCGCGAGTCTCATACGAGAGAGCGTCGGGCGGAGATCCGCGACTCCGTGGCGGATACTGCGCGCCCGACCGCAGCATTGCGCTCTCGCGTGTATTTGGGCAACACGTTCGCATTTGCTTTCGCATTCGCGGTACTGATGGCCTACATCTCGGCGTCGCCGTTCCTCTACCAGACCATGATGGGCCTGACGACGGTCGAGTACGGTCTCCTCTTCGGTGCCAACGCTCTGGCGCTCACCGTCGTCAGCGGGGTCTCTGCGAAGTTGAGCTCGACACGGTCGGTGTCGATGCTCCTCGGACTCGGGCTGGGACTTGTTCTTCTCGCGTCCATCGCAATGGCTGCGCTCGTCGTTGCGGGTGTCCCTCCGCTGTGGCTGGCGGTGCCGCTCTTCGTCGCGGTCGCCAGCCTCGGACTCGTGCTCGGCAACGCGACATCTCTCGCGCTGGCCGCGGTGCCCCGCTCGGCCGGACTCGGCTCGGCCGTTCTCGGAGCTCTGCAATTCGGCCTCGGCGCCGCGGTCTCCCCCTTGGTCGGCATCGGCGGCGAAGACACAGCGCTCCCCCTCGCGATCATCATGGTCAGCGCGGCGCTGATCGCTGTGTGCGCCTTCGTCGTCGGAAATCGTCGGGCACGCTCGCGCTCCGAAGTCGCCCCGCTACAGGAATAGCCCCCTCCGCGACGATCAACTCCCCAATGAGAGAAGGACTACGAACTATGGATGACTCGATGATGTGGGCCATGGGGTACGACACCCCCGGAGGCCCAGAAGTACTGCACCGCCAACGCGTGCTGAAGCCGGTCCCCCTGGCCGGCGACATTCTCGTCAGAGTGCACGCGGCCGGCGTGAATCCCGTGGACTGGCGCACCCGCGCCGGAGCTCCCACCCCGGCGGCAGCCGCGCAGCAACCTGGATTTCACGTGCTCGGCTGGGATGTCTCCGGTGTCGTGGAAAGCGTCGGCGGCGGCGTCCACCTGTTCCAGCCGGGTGACGAGGTATTCGGGCTCCCCTGGTTTCCGCGTCCGGCCGGTGCGAACTCGGAGTATGTCGCGGCACCGGCACGCCAATTCGCCCGGAAGCCCGGGGCCCTCGACCACGTGCACGCCGCCGCTCTGCCGCTGGCCGGCCTCACAGCATGGCAGGCGCTGACCGAGACCGTCACCATCCGGCCCGGCCAACGGGTTCTCGTCCATGCCGCCGCCGGCGGTGTCGGGCACCTCGCCGTTCAGATTGCCAAGTCGTTGGGCGCCCATGTGATCGGCACCGCGAGTGAAGCAAAACATGAGTGGCTGCGGTCGATCGGTGCGGACGAGCTCGTCGACTACCGCACTGTGTCGTTCGAGACTGCGAGCGACCCGGTCGACATCGTCGTTGACCTCGTCGGCGGCTTCGGCGGATCGGACGTGACGGTCAAGTCGCTCGACGTCCTGAAGCCCGGCGGCGTGCTGGTCCGGGTGGCGCCCGGTTCGCCGGAAGGGATTGTCGCCACGGCTACCGCAAAGAACATCCGGGTCACGCCGGAGATCCTGGTCGAGCCCGACGGCTATGGGCTGAGGCAGTTGGCGGCGCTGGTCGATCGCGGCGAACTCACCGTCGCCGTCGAAGAGGTCTTCCCGCTCGACAGACTCGCCGATGCGCATCGTCGCGGCGAAACGGAGAGGACCAGCGGCAAGCTGGTGGTCCGAGTCGTCGCCTAACCGCGATCCGCGAGAATACGATGTGTTTTCGCGGTCAGCCGGCGAGGATGGCCGGGGGTCGGGTGCAGATGAGACCGCCCTCGGCCCTGCGCGGCAGGGATCGGCCTTGGGCTTCGAGCTCCTTCTCGCGCGCGAAGACGGAGTGCGCGCCGCGCACAAAGCACCCGCGGAGCACCGCATCGTCTCCGAGGTCGGCGGGGACGACTTCCAGCCCTTGGGCGACGACGGGCTGGACGTATCGCCGCATGGCCTCGCGCATTCCTTCCAGGTAGGCGGGGTGGGCTGAGCTGAGTTCCCCACCGACGATGACTGCTTGCGGGTTCAGGATGTTGCTCGCTTCGGCTACGACCCTTCCGAGGGTGTGCCCCGCTTCCCGGAGGATTCGTGCGCTCACTTCGTCCGTGTACGAGTCCAATGTGCGAGTCGGGTCGTTGTCGTGGACCCGTCGGAGACGTTCGAGGATCGGGCCGCTCGCTACGACGACCTCGAGGCAGCCGTTCTGCCCACATCTGCAGAGGGGGCCTGCTGGGTCGACTTGGGTGTGCCCGATCTCGCCTGCGATGCCCGCCTCGCCGGTGTAGACCCGGCCGTCGATGATCAGGCCGGCGCCGACTCCGCGGGAGACTTCCAGGTAGATCGCGTTGCGGAATCGGCGGGCGGCTCCGCGCTCGAGTTCGCCCCAGGCTCCAAGGTTCGCGTCGTTGTCGACGTGGACGGGGAGACCGAGCCGGGTAGAAAGCTGTTCGGCGGGATTGATCCCAGACCAGGCGGACAGGACACTTGGGGATTTGATCGCTCCGGTGCGGCGGTCGATCGGCCCGGGTATCGCTGTCACGATTGCGCCCAGGTCGGTTCCGGCAGGCGCCTGCCGGTCGATCAAGGCGGTCAGCTGGTCCGCGGCCCGCGCGAGAGTCGCCTCCGGCGGGGCCAGCATATCGACCGGCTCGCGGGAGGTCGCGATCGTGTCGCCGTTCATGTCGGCAATGCCCGTGACGATGGCCCCGTGAGCCAGGTGGACACCCGCGACGTAGACGTCGGGCAGGACCGGCCGGAGCACAGCCGACCGACGCGTGACCTGCCGCCCCGCTGGAGTCTCGGACACCTCGGCGACCAGATTCGTCTCGATGAGTTCGGCGACGAACTGGGCCGTCGCCGATTTCGAGATTGCCGACGCCAGCGCCAGCTCGGTACGGGTGATTCCCGAGCTGACGCGCACCAGGCCGACGAGAACCTGCTTGCTCGTCAAACGTGGATGGGAGTAGATGCCCGGGTCGTAGTCGACGCGGTCGAACGCCCCTGCTTCATCGACCATCATGATGCTCCCTCGATCTGCTGTCCCGGTCCGCCCGCTGATGAACCGCCATCAGCGTACTGCCGCCATTTGGGGAGAAGCCGGCCACGGGCTCAGCCTGCCTAGACCGGAAATTTCCGAACAGCGGACCAATTACGAGCATTCTGCCCCTAAACCTTGGTCAATGTCCAGATCTAAGACTTGACACGCGCCAGTTCCCTCCCATTATGCTGCGAGAGACCTCCTGAAGGATCAGGCGGCATCGCTCACAAAGGAGTAAGCATGCAATCACTATTCAAACGCGGACGCACGAAGCAGAAGGTCTGCGCAGCGGTAGCGGGTGTGGTGCTCGTTCCTCTGTCCGTCGGCGCAGGTTTCGCCGGGCCGGCACAGGCCGTAGAACAGCCCACCCTCACCACCCGCAGCGCCGCCATCATCACGGTCGACGGCCTGCAGTTCCGCGACCTCGATGGCAGCGGCGACCTCACCCCCTATGAGGACTGGCGCCTGACGTCCGCAGAGCGCGCCGCCGACTTGATCGGACGTCTCGACCTCACGTCGAAGGCCGGGCTGCTGATGCACGCCAGCCTCACCGGTCAGGGCACCTACAACAAAGAAGCCTTCGCCCCACTGCTCGCCAACAGCCACATCACGACGTACATCTCGCGCCTCGGCGTAGACGCCGTGACCTTGGCGAACGAACACAACACCCTGCAGGAGCTGGCCGAAGCACAGCCGTTCGGTATCCCCTTGCTGATCAGCACCGACCCGCGGTCGGGCTTCACTGTCACCGAAGGCCAGACCGTCTCCAACGGCGACTTCAGCCCCTTTCCTGACCCTATTGGTATGGGCGCCGTCGACGATGCAGCCCTCACCCTCGAAATGGGCGACGTGATCCGAGAAGAGTACGCAGCCGTCGGAATCCGTGAGGCCCTGTCGCCCCAAGCCGACATCGCCACGGAACCACGATGGACGCGCATCAACGGCACCTTCGGCTCGGTCGGCGAGGACGTCAAACCCCATGTCGCCGCATACGTTCAAGGGCTCCAGGGCGGCACGGACGGGCTGAGCGACGGAAGCGTCGCCACCGTCGTCAAACACTGGGTCGGCTACGGCGCCCAGGAGAACGGATACGACAGCCACTACTACTACGGCCGGTATGCGGTCTTCCCCGGCGACAACTTCGACGAGCACGTGATCCCCTACGAGGGCGCCTTCGAGACAGACGCGGCCGGCATCATGCCGACCTACTCGATCCTGAAAAACCTCGAGATCGACGGATCCGAGATCGAGCAGGTCGGCGCGGGACACAGCGAATACCTTCTGCAGGATCTGCTCCGGGGGCAGTACGGCTTCGACGGCGTGATCACCTCCGACTGGGGCATCGCCAACGACTGCCCGCAGGTTTGCCGCGACACCCAGCCGCCCGCCTCGTTCATCGGCTCGTGGGGATCCGGAATGCCTTGGGGCGTCGAAGACCTCACCCTCCCCCAGCGGTACGCCAGCGCGATCAACGCCGGCGTCGACATCATCGGCGGGAGCGACAAGCCCCAGTACGTTGTGGACGCCGTCAACCAGGGATACCTGACCGAAGGACGCGTGGACGAAGCAGCCGGCCGTGTCCTGCAGCAGAAGTTCGACCTCCGACTGTTCGAAAACCCGTACGTCGACCCCGCAGTCGCGGACGCCGTGGTCGGCAGTGCGGCATTCCGCGCCATCGGCACGGAAGCACAGGAACGTTCGCTGACGCTTCTGGAGAACGAGAGCGACATCCTCCCCCTCGCCGACGGCGCTGGGCGCAACGTGTACCTCTACGGGGTTACCGATGCCGCAGCGACTGCTGCTGGATTCACACCAGTCACCGACCTCGCGCAAGCGGACCTCGCGATCATCCGACTCAGCGACCCACGCGGCGGCGCGGACCTGACGGACCTGAAGTTCACAGGAACGGAAGCGGACTTCACGGCACTCGCCGCCGCACACGCCGCCGGCGTCCCGACCGTCGCCGTGCCGAAATTGACACGACCGCTGGTACTCGGCAACGTCCTGGACAACTCCAATGCGGTTCTCGCCGCATACGGTGTGTCCGACGAAGCGCTCCTCAACGTGATCAACGGCGACGCCTCACCGCAGGGCACTCTCCCGTTCGAACTGCCGTCCAGCATGGCGGAGGTCGCGGTGCAGTTCGCCGACGTACCGAATGACACCGCCAACCCGCTGTTCGAATACGGTTTCGGACTTCGCTATGCGGCCGACCCGGCGGACCCCGTAGCAGGACCAGCCGCAGCCGCCGATCCGGACGCACTCGCTGCAACCGGAGCGGACATGACAGCGACGGTTCTCGCCGGCCTCGCACTTCTGGGCGCGGGAATATTAGCCCTTCTCATTCGTCGGCGCCGCCAGTCGGCGAGGTAGGGCGGACCCCGAGGTTGTCGGGTGCGGGAATTTCCAGGTTCCCGCACCCGACTTATAACTGGCCGCGCGGGCGGGCCAGTCCTGCGGAGCGGGATCGCGAGCGACAGAGCATCCAGGCTCCGACACCTGCGGCGAGTGTGCCGAAGAGGATGCCGCTGAAGGCGTTCGCGATCCCCGACTCGAGTTGGGGTTCGATCGACAGCAGCGCTGATTGTGTCAGCGGGATCAGCACGAGTCCGGCCGCGAGGTTCGTCAGTTTGACGGCCTCGGTGAGCAGGTCGCGGTTGCGTTTCGCCGAGACGGTGCCGTGAATCGCCAGCCCAATCTCGCCGAACGTGATCGCGGCGATGATGATGGCGACCGGGCGATCGTAGGCGATTGTGTCTTCCGCGCCGGTGAGTTGTGGGAGGAAGCTGAGTGCGTAGACAGCGGACAGGCCGAGCACCAACGCGCCGGTCGCGCGGTAAGCCCGTTCCTGAGCTGCGCCGGTATCGACGGCAGAGCCGGCGATCTCGCGCTTCTTAACGAAAACATGTGAGCGGATGATTCCCGCCTTCGCCACGGCGACACCGATGGTGAACACGACAGTGGCAAGGAGGAAGTACGACGGCGCGATCACGAACAGCGCTGCTTTCCACGCCGCCATCGCCAGAGCTCCGGGAATCGAAACCATCGTGAACAGCAGTGCCCTGCGAGGCTTGCTACGGAAGACGGCAGCGGCGGTGGCGGCGAGCGGCATCAGTCGGTCGAAGCATTCAGCACGATGTCGCCACCGTCGACGACGCGGTCGCCGAGCGGACGCGTGCTTCGTGCGTTGTGCTCGTGCACGTCGGTCAGAGTCGCCACTTGCTCGGCCGAGATGGAGATCGAGGTCGACAGCACCAGCCAGTGCACGCTCTCGCTGCAGGGTGGCGTCGTCAGGCTGCCCTCGTAGCTCCAGTGCTGCACGGAAGCAGGCAGTATCGACGCGATGTCGAGTTGTACGGTCGTACCGTCGTCGCCTGTCGCGGTGTCCAGGAATGGTTGGAGCGCCGGGTTCTCTTCACCGAGGGTCGCCAGCACGCCGAGAACGAGCAGTTCGCCGTCGTCGCCCGAGTGCACGAGGTGCAGCTCCGCGGCGGGTGCGACACCCGCGACGGTGTGCTCGGCAGGGCTGTGCGCGTGCATCTGCAGCAGTTCGTATTCGCTGCCGTCGTACCTGATCATGGAGGCGTCGTCGTCGACCCCGATCTGCGAAGCGTGGCCGGAGTGGGCTTCCGTCGCCGTGGTGATCTCGGCCTCCAACTCCACGACCTGACTGGGTTCCGGCACGGCTGCCGGGAGGTCGATCGGCGACTGCTCGACCCCGACGGCACAGGTCCCGAATGCTGCTGCCAGGTCCGCCCATCCGTCTTCTCCCCCGTGCTCGTCATACGACCAGTGCGGAGCTGCGATCGGCTCGATCTCGGGCGAGGCAGGCTCCGTCGATACGGTGCAGGATGCGAGCAATAGGCTGGCTGCGATCGCGGCAGCGGCGGTGAGCAGGGGTGTGCGACTCATGGGGTTCTCCGTTTTGTTCGGGTGCATGGACGGGTCAGGAGCGCAGGCTCACCGCGCGCTGGCAGGAGTCCTGCAAGGCGTCGTATTCGCGGGCGATTCGGGGGGCGAGGCGCGCCGCCTGACCAGTCTTGACGGTGCGGTTCACGAACCAGGGCAGCACCCAGCCGATCGCCCCGAGCGCCCCTAGGACGATCTCGAGCACGAGCAGATCTGCCTGCATGGCGAAGACCGCGCCGGCGAAGAGGGCTGCGCCGAGGACCCCGAGCGAGATTGCGGCGGTACCGGCGACGGTCGCCGGGGACTTCTCGAGCTGATTGATCGCGTGGAGCGAGTTCTCGGCGGTGTGCTGCAGTTCCAGCAGCACACCGCGGTTTCCCAGACGCCGGTCGCGCTTCAGGTTCAGCGTGACGGAGCCGGCGGTGGTGAGTGCGGTGTCGTAGGCGTCGACCGTCCAGCCGAATGCCTCGTAGGTGTCGCGGTTGAGGGCCTCTTTGCTGCGAGGCACACGAAGCGACGTGTATTCGTAGGCGGTGAAAGTGGCGGCTTCGGTGATGGTGAACGTGTCGTTCATGGTGCGCTCCTCGGTGTCTGACCGGTGTCCCCGGTGTGGCGATGGATCAAGACTCGCCGCCACGGCCCCTCGTCACGTCGTCCACGGGCATCGTCTTGGTCTACTGCGTCCGCAGTACGCGCTCACGTGGTGGGCTGTCAGACTCGACTGGTGAGAATCCCGAGACAACAGCGCCGCCGTGCCACGCAGACCGCCGAGCAGAGGACTCGCGTGCCGATGCTCGGCGCACGCCCCGCATGGGACCGGACCACCCGGGTGGTCGAGATCGCGGTACTGGCGGTGACTGCCGTCGCCGTGGCCGTCGGCCTGGTGCTGCCGTTCACCGACGGCGAATCGGTGTTCGCGGTACTGGCCGGCGCATTTTCGGCGGTCGGGCTCGTGGCGCTGCGGCGCTGGCCGGCAGTCGCTCTGACAGCGGTCGCACTCGCACCGGTGGCCGCGGCGGTCGGGGGCGAGCAGCCCACAGGGGCTTGGTCGATCGCCGTCTTCGTGGCGTTCTTGCTCACGCTGCGCCACCTTCCCGGTCTACTCGTCGGCGGGATCGTCGCCGTCGCCAATCTGCTCGCCGTCACCCTCCACGAAGGCGGCGTCAGTTTCGAGCAGCCTGCCGCCTCGATCGCCGCAGTCTGCGGACTGGCAGGCGCGTCGCTCGGCAGCGCACTCCGAGCCCAGGGGCGCTACACGCGAGAACTCGAGGGGCGTGCGCGCGATGCCATCGCCACGCGCCGCGCCGACGTCGAGCGCAGTGTCGCGGAGGAACGCCTGCGCATCGCTCGTGATCTGCACGACAGCATCGGCCACGAGATCGCCGTCGTCAGCATGCACCTGGGCACGGCCGAGGTGCGGCTTCCCGCAGACGCCCACGAGTCCCGTGCGTCGCTCGACGCGGCCCGCGAGGCCGTACGGGCCGTGCTCGATGAGACCCAGCAGGTGCTGCGTGTGCTTCGCGTGGGCGACGACCACGCGCTGGCGCCGACGCCCGGACACGCGCAGATCGACCGGCTCGTCGAATCGACTCGGGACGCCGGTCTTCGTATCGACGCGACGGTGTCGGGGATGGAACGCCCGCTGCCGCTTGATGTCAGTCTCGCCGCTTACCGGATCGTGCAGGAGACATTGACGAACGCGCACCGGCACAGCGCCGGCGCGCTCACACTCAAGGTCGAGGTCGGCGACCGGGTACTGATCGAGTCGGTCAACGTCCGGGCTTCCCGATCGGTCGCCCCGTTCGGCGGGCACGGTCTGACCGGAATGCGCGAGCGCGCCGAGTCGGTCGACGGAACTGTCGACTGGTGGGTCGAGAACTCCCTGTTCTGGATGCGGGCAGAACTGCCCGCGATGCCCGCTCGAGATGAGAGCGCGGCGTGATCCGAGTGATGATCGTCGACGATCAGGACATCATCCGCGCGGGACTCGCCGCCATCGTCGGCGCGCAGGATGGCCTCGATGTCGTCGCGGAGGCCGCAGACGGATTCGCCGCGATGTCGACGCTCGCAGCGGTCGACGTCGACGTAGTCCTGATGGACCTGCGGATGCCCGGAATCGACGGCGTCGAGACGGTGCGCCGCATCCGATCGGATGCCACGTTGCGGCAGCCGCGCATCCTGGTCATCACGACTTTCGACCAGGATGAGAACGTGCTGAACGCCATCCGAGCGGGCGCCGAAGGATTCTTCAGCAAGAGCGCGTCGCCGGTCGAGATCGCCGCGGGCATCCGTCGCGTCGCCGACGGCGATCGTGCGCTGTCGCCGGTCGCCGTCAATGTGCTGGCCGACCACGTAGCCGACGATCGGGCCGTCGTGGTCGACGTGGAGATGGCTACGAGGTTCGCCACCCTCACCCCCCGGGAGTTCGAGATCGTGCAGGCGATCGTCTCCGGACTCGACAATGCGCACATCGCCGAGCGCTTTCATCTGTCGCCGTTCACCGTGAAGACCCACGCGAACCGGGCGATGACGAAGGTCGGAGCGAGCGACCGCGGCCAGCTCGTCTCTCAGGCCGTGCGCGCCGGGCTTCTGCCGTGACCGTCCTCACCGCCGGTCGGTCGTTGTTCACAGATCCCCGACCAGAACTGCGACACGGGCGTTGTCTTCGTCGCGTCGGAGTGGCCGCACTGTGTCAGCCGGTCGCGGCGCGCTGCAGGCTGGCCCCGTAGTACTCGACGATCTCGTCGGCCGGGGCGGACGCGAGGTAGTCGTCGTCGTAGACAGACAACGCGAACATCAACCCGGTGACCTGTGCCACGAACAGGTGGGCACGCATTTCGGCGCCGGGGCCGTCGAGCCTTTCGGAGAGCGGTGCGACGAATTGCTCCGCCAGCAGCTCCCGCAGGTGTGCACGCACGTCCGGTCGGCCGGAGGCGCGCACGACGCCGCCGAAGACCTGCAGGCCGTTCGTGCGGTTCGCGACTACGGCCCTGACGATCCGGCACCCGATGTCGTCGAGCGGTCCGTCGAGCACGCTCGCCCAGCTCGTGTCGTCGTCGATGGTGTCGATGAACAGGCGTTCCTTGCTGCCGAAGTGACGAATCACGATCGCCGGATTCACGCCCGCTTCGGTAGCGATGTCCCGGATGCCTGTGGCGTCGAAGCCGTCCGCGGTGAACAGCCGGAGAGCTGCAGCGCGAATCCGGTCTTTGACCGCTGCGGAACGGTCGGGTCGGGGAAGTGTAGTGACGGCCATGTCCCTGCCTTTCGGTTGACAACAGTGTAAACCACGTTTACTGTAATCAAGGTTTACATTTCTGAGGCACGGAGTACCGATGACCAATCCCACACCGCCGACGGTCCCGTCGAGCGAATCGCGCAAGGCTGCACTGCTGAAGCTGGCGACGGCGTTCGTCGCCCCGCTCTTCTTCGTGATCGCCTTCCCCCTGCTCTTCGTCGGCGCCATCCACAAGCCGACGCCGAACGACCTCTCGCTGCTCGTGGTCGGACCCGACCGGGTCGTGTCGCAGATCGCCGACAGTCTCGACAAGACGTCGGAGTTCTCGGCGACCCACACCGACGTCGAGGGCGAGGCCAGGTCGAGCGTCGAGCGTCGCACCGTCATGGGTTCGATCGATGTCGTCCCGGACCCCACGGACCCGGCTTCGACTGCCGACCCGAGCTTCACGGTCACCACCTACGTCGCCTCGGCCGAGGGCCAGTCCGTCGCTGCCACCGTGCGGGCGACCGGCGCCAGCGTGGCAGAGGAGCTCGGCACCACGTCGACCGTCGTCGAGGTCGCGCCTCTCGACAAACAGGATCCGCTCGGCACCAACCTCTTCTACCTGATGACCTACACCTCGCTCGCGGCCTACCTGGTAATCATCGTGCTGATGCAGGTGCTGCCCGGCGCGAAACTGCGCATCCGCTATGCCGCTGTCGGCGCCGCGGCAATCGCCGCCCCGCTCATCGTCTTCGGCCTGTCGTCAATCTTCGTGGGCGACTACGGGGCGAGCTTCGGCACAATCGCGGGATTGCTCGGGGTGAACGCGCTCTACGTGTTCACGGTGGGTGCCGCCGCCGTGCTCATCGAGCAGTTCCTCGGCAAGATGGCAACGATCGGCATCATGGGCTTCATCGTGCTGATCAACTTCCCCAGCTCGGGCGGCCCGACCCCCGCCGCACTCCTGCCCGACTTCTGGCAGGCCGTGCACAGCTTCTACTTCGGCTCCGGCGCCTACGAGGCATTCCGATCGATCGTCTACTTCGACGGCAACGGCGTGCAGCGCTGGATCCTGCAGCTCGCCGGCTGGACTCTCGGCCTCATCCTGGTGACCGTCATCGTGCACCTCGCCCGCAAGGTGCGTGCCCAGTCCGCCGAGATCGCCGCGCTGACGACACCGGCCTTCGCACCGCCGGCACTCGATACTTCGCAGGATGCCGTGAGCGAACCCAAACACGTCAAGCACGAAATGTACGAGCTCGAGTCCGACCCCGGGACCGACGACATCAACCGCAGACGGTCCATCACGGCCGGAGAGGGCGTGACCCGATGAGCCCCACCGCTCCCACTCCCAAGCAACAGCACGACACGTTCGAGATGCCCGAAAACCACCTCGACGTCGTCGTGACGCCCGGATCGGTCGACCCCGCCCGCACAGCCTCGCTGCGCACCACGCTCATCGCCGTCATCTCGATGCCGGTGTTCTTCCTGCTCGCGTTCACCATCTGCTACGTCAGCGCCACCCACGCGCCACTCCCCCACGACATGGCCCTCACCGTCGCCGGCCCGGCCGCGGTCACCGAGCAACTCGCCGACTCGATCGACGAGCAGGCGACGGGTGCCTTCGACATCACTCAGACCACGGATGCCACGGATGCCCGCACAGCCGTCGAGCAGCGAGACGCGGTCGGCGCGGTCATCGTCGACGGCGAGAACGTCACCACCGTCGTCGCCTCTGGCGGCGGCCGTCTCGCCGTCGCCACCATCACGAGCGTTGGACAGCAGGTCGCCGACAGCCTTGGCGGAACGTCGACCGTGGAAGACGTGGCCCCGCTGCCGTCCGACGACCCGGGCGGATCCATTCTGTTCTTCCTGCTCGTCATCTGCACCGTCGGCGCGTTCCTCAGCGTCACCGCCATCACGCAGGCGTTCCGCGGCGCCAGCGTCACAGCCATGGTCGCTACCTCGGTCGGTGCGGCGCTCGTCGTGCCTGTGCTCGGTTTCGCGATGATCAGCGTCTACGTCGACTTCGAGGTCACCTTCGGAACCGTCGCCGCGCTGCTCGGAATCGGCGCGATCTACACCCTTGCCGTCGGACTGCTCGCCACCCTGCTCACCGAGGTGGTGGGCCAGGCGTCGATCTTCGCCGTCATCCTGTTCCTCATCGCCCTGAACTTCCCGAGCTCCGGTGGGAGTGTGCCCGAGTCGATGCTGCCGCCGTTCTGGCAGGTCGTGCACAACGGTTGGATCGGCTCCGGCGCTTTCGAGGCCATGCGCAGCGTGATGTTCTTCGACGGAGCGGGCGGCGGACGCTGGCTCATCCAGCTGTTCGTCTGGCTCGCCGTCGTCGCTGTGCTGCTGATCGTCGTGGCAGGCCGGAAGAAGAGACGCGCTGCCGCAGACCTCACGGATACGCCTGTCGGCGAGACCCAGCGCACCGCCGCCGCTACGGCCGTCGGCTTCTAACATCCGTCCCCCACCACCAACCGAAGTTGCACTGAGAAAGAGAAACACATGAAATCTGTACACGTCACCGGTCCCGGCACCACCGAATGGGTCGACATCGATAAGCCGACAATCGGCAGCGCCGACGTCCTGCTGCAGATCAAGGCCTGCGGCATCTGCGGGTCGGACGCGATGTACACCCATGTCGGAGGAATCCCGCCGCACGTCGGCGCGACTCCCCTCGGGCACGAGCCCGCTGCGGAGGTCGTCGAGGTCGGATCCGAGGTCGAAGGCTTCGAGGTAGGCGACCACGTGGTGATCGACACGATGCGCTTCGCCGACGGCCTGCTCGGTTCCGGCGGCGCCCAGGGCGCGTTGACGCCCTTCGTTGTCGTTCGCGACGCACAATCCGAAGTGCAGCTGAAAAAGGTACCGCGTCACATCCCCTGGGAAGTCGCCGCGCTGAACGAACCGATGGCCGTCGCGCTGCACGCCGTGAACCGCACAGCGCCGAAGCGCGGCAGCAAAGTCGCAATATTCGGGGCCGGCCCCATCGGCCTCGGCGCGCTGCTCGGCTACCGTCGCAAAGGCGCCGCACACATCGTCGTGATCGACATCCAGCCCGAGCGTCTCGACAAGGCCCTGCAGATCGGCGCCGACGCCGTCATCAACTCTGCGACCGAAGACGTCGCCGCCCGCCTGCGCGAACTGCACGGAGAGGCCGCACCGTCGTTCGTGCGCGGGGAACGCCCCGATACGGACATCTACCTCGATGCCGCCGGTGTCGCGGCCGTGCCGCAGACCGTCACTGCCATTTCGAAGAGCGGCGCCACTCTCGGCATCGTCGCAGTACACAAGCGGCCGGTAGAGCTCGACTTCGGCTCGATCCTCCCCAGCGAGCTGACCATCGTCTGGTCGATGGGCTATCCGACAGAGATCTTCGAAGTGACCGACGACATCGTCGAGAACTGGGAGCTCTACGCGAAGATCATCAGCCACCGCCTCCCGTTCGAAAAGGCCCTTGAGGCACTCGAACTCGCGGCGACGCCAGGAGCAGCAGACAAAGTCACAGTCATTTTCGATTGACGCCCCTACAGATATCGCGCCTGGACATCACGACGAGTGGCGTAGCGATGCGCTGAGTTCGCCGCAACGAGATGGGGCCCATACTCGCGGCCGGCGGCGACGCACGCCGATGCAGGTGGTAGTGGTGAGGCTGCTTGCAAGGCAAGGCCGTGCGCGGCCGCGGTAGAGGCTGCGGTGTCCTATGTCGACGAGCGGAGCGTCCTACAGCGGGAGACCAGGTTGCAGTCGGTGATCTCCTCGGCGGACTCTTTCGAGGTGAAGGTGTCTCTAGCGGACGAGGTCGGATGGATCTTCCGCCATCTCTATCGGGCGTGTCCGGAGTCCGCTCCGGCCGCGCCCCGCCCTGCTACGGGCGGACGGTCAGAGGGGGTCCTGGTCGGGCAGGCGCAGGGCAAACCAATCTAGGTCGTCAATGAATAGGAACAGCCGGTCGCTGTTGCGCGCTTTGCGCAGGGGCACGTGGGCGAGGAACGCCGCACCCTGCAGGTCTTCAGCGCCTGCGAGCCCGTGACGTTCCAGCACTGCGGCCAGTACGGGGGTGTTCAGCCGGAGGGCGGGGGCGTGCCTCCGGCCGAGGTTGAGCCAGACGCCGCCGTCCTCGTCGGGGTGCGCGTAGCGAACGGTCCCCCAATAGAGTCGGCGCTGGTTATGCAGGGTCAGGTCGACGTCGATGGCCTCCACGCATAGGGTATGGATGCTGCCGCGGTCGGCCCCCGGAAGGACAAGAGTTGCGGCCGAGTCCCGAAAAGCCGGGGTGCGGATCAGTCGGCGCAGCAGGATGTCCAGTCCCAGACTGCGGCGGCCCGAGCCTCCGCTGCGAGGGGGCGTGCGAGGGCTGGGTCCCCCGTTTTCGCCCGTGTCGGCTTCGTCGGTGGTGGGTGCATCCGCTGTGGGGCCGGTGACCGGCTGGATGACCAGCACGTCCCGTGCGGTCGGTGCGGGTTCGTCGTCGCCGGTGGTGGTGGTGGCGGCGAGTGGGCAGTCGGGGTTGTGTGGGCGGGCGCCGAAGCAGGCGGCGCGGCCGTTGCTGGCGGTCCGGATGAAGTAGGCCGGCTGCCCGCAGCCAGGGCAGGACAGCGAGTCGGCGTAGGACTGCCGGGACGCCGAGTGGTAGTCCTCATAGACGCTGGCGGGGACGGTGCGGTTCAGTGCCCCGACCCGGGCCTCATCCATGATCGGGTCCTAGTCGGAGGCGCGGGCGGGTGCGTCGAGGGAGGCCAGGAATGTCCGCCAGCCGGTGTCGGCACTCTCCGCGCTGGGGTGGTCGCCGAGCCAGGCGTCCATCACCGGGATGCCGGTGAGTTTGAGCTCCACGCTGAGGCTGTGTCCGGCGTCGGTGTGGATCACCCGGGGCGCGACGGTGACGATGTGGTCCGGGTTGAACCAGAGCCGGGCGGAGCCGGCGGGCCCGTGCTTGTCGGGCAGCGGGATCAGATGCGTCATGGTTCATTGTCCCGCCCCCGCCCCAGCAGTGTGGACGATCCCTCGGGAAGTCGTCAAGGGGGTGGCCGGCCGTAGTCTCACCGGGTCTGCCCGTCCCGCTCGCGCTGCTGCCGCTGTGTCCCGGGCAGGCGCAGCCCGCGGCCGCGCCGGGTGGCCGCCGTGGCCACGGCTTCGCGGGGGTGGGTGGCGTTCTCCCCGTCGGCGAGGATCCGGGCGGTGATCGTCTCCGCCGGGATCCCCCGGTTCTGGAGTTCGGTGGAGAACTGCTCCCGCCGCTCGGCGCTGTCCCAGCCAGGGATGGCGGCGGTCTCCGCTGCCGAGCCTTCTGGAAGGGACCGGTGCTCGTCCTCTCGCGGATCCTGTGCCGCGCGGTCGGCGCGGTCCGCCTGCTCGAGCAGCCGGCGGGCGGTGGCGGCGTCGTCCGCGCCTCTCGCCCGCTCCCGGTCCTCGGCCTGATCGTGCTGTGTCTGGGCGATCTGTGTCTGGGCGATCTGCTCGGCGACGGTCGCCGCCTCAGCGGCGGGCCTGTCGATATCGACCCCGTACCGTTCCCGCACCTCGGTACGGATTCTGTCGGCCGCCTGCCGGGCGGCGGTGTCGTGATCGCGCCACTCGGTCGCCGTCTGGTGCATGTCGCCGATGTCCTGCGGGCCGGCGGTGTCCCACCAGTTCGGGTCCAGGACGGGGGCGAGCTGGGCGCGGGCGGCGGCCCGTTCCGCCTCGAACCGGTTCGTCAGCTCACGGGCCTGCTGGGCGCGGGCGGCCTCCCGGTCCCGTGCGGTCTGTTCGCGGACTCGGGCAAGTCGCTCTCCGATTTGAGATGCCACCGTCAGTGCGGTGCGCAGGCTGTCGTCGAATGCCTCGCCGACTCCGTCGCTGTCCTCGGCCATGATTCCTCCTTCGTCGTGTTGTGCCGGTCTGGTGGTGTCAGTCGCGGTCTCGTCCGTCCCGCTCCCGCGGCCCGTGCGCGGTGCGGGGCCGGTTGGGGGTCAGCGGGGTGGGCAGCGGGGACCCGGTCCCGGGTGCCGCCAGACCGTCGGTGGCCTGCCGCAGCGCCGCATTGCTCTCCCCGGCCGTCCGCGGCACCACGTCGGCCGGGATGCTGGGGAGGCTGCTGCGGACGGATGCGAACTCGTTCTGCATGGTCCGGGTGAGCTGCTCGGCGCGCTGGGCGTCGCCGATGGCGCTGTGCATGTCCAGGATCGCCACCGTGGTCCGTCCCAGCTGCCGCAGCAGCAGCGCCAGTGCTGCCTTCTCCTGCCCGCCCGCGATGGTGGCGGCCTGCAGCAGCAGCATTGCCGCATTCGCCCCGGACCCCAGGGCGACCGGCTTCGGGCGGGAGACATGGGCGCGGATGTGCGCGCTGCGGGCGAGCGCCCGGCTTGTCTCTGCCAGCGGTCCCGGCACCGGTTCCATCCGCTGCGACCAGGCGGCGAACACCCCCGCCGCCTCCCGGGCCGCGTGCGCCCACCCGGCACGGTCGGTCACCGGCACCTCCCGCAGCCGGGACCGCAGCGCGCCGATCTCCGTCGTGTACGTCTCCCACAACTCCGGCCCCGGAGTGTCCTGCTCCCGCCCGGGGTTGGCCGGGCGGCACCTCCACGGGTTCTTCGCCGTCGCCCGCCACTCCTCCACCCCCGCCTGCGCGCTCTCCACCCGGTCCGGCCAGCCCTCCCGCAGCCTCGGCAGGGTCAGGTCCCGGGCCAGCCGTCCGCCCCCGTACCAGACCGGCCGGCTATCCCCGGCAGGCCGGAGGGCGACCGAGTAGCCGGAGATGACGTCGTCGCGTCCGGCGGCGAAACGGGGCCGCACCAGCAGGCCGGCTTGCCGCAGCCGGCGCACGAACTCCCCCTCCTCCACCGATGCTGCGGCCGCCGCACGCACGCATCGTTCCAACCGGTGCACGTCCGGTTCGACGCGCCCGGTCCTCTGGGCCTTCTCCCGTTCGGCGGGTTTCACCCCCCGCTCCCCCCGCCCGGTGCCTCTCGCCTCCAGCTGCTCGAACCCGAACTGCGTTTCGAGCTCTCGGCACACACTCTGCGCGCGGGGAAAATCGTTGTGGGTGGATGCTTTGGTGCCGTCCTCCCGGACCAGGGTGACGGCGATGTGGATGTGGTCGTTCCCGGCTTTGGAGAGCCCGTGCCGGATGGCGACCCACCGGCAGGCCGCCTTCCCACTGGCCTCGGTGAATCCCATCCGGTCCATAAACGTCTGCGCGATCTCCCCCCACACCTCATCCGACTGCTGCCCCTCCCCCGCCGCCAGGGACAGGGAGCAGTGCCAGACATGCCCCGGCACCTTGGCGGCCACGGCCTCCCCGGTCTCCGGATCGGTCACCCGCACACTGCGCAGCACCTCCACCTCGAACGCCTTCCGCGGTGCGTCCAGGCTCCGCCCGATTGCCGCCACCGCCGCCCGGTCCAACGCTGCGTACCCGGCCACCGCCATGATCGCGGGATCCCCCGCCACCAGATGCTGCTCCGTGTGCTCGTTCGCCCGCCCCTCCCCCACCAGGTACGACAGCAGCCCGGTCACATTCGCCCCGCGGGTGACGTTCGGGATCATCAGCCCGCCAGCCTGTCGATCAGATCCTCCACCCGCACCGCGAGCTTCCGATACTCCCCCATCACGAAGACCGCATCCTCCGGAAACGTGCCTTCGGCGTTCGCGTAGCGGGCCAGCTGGTTCACATTCGTCGCCACCCCGGCCATCTGCCGCGACACCCGGAACAACTCCGCGATCACCCGCTTCCGCTCGGTGGACGTTTCCAAACGTGACGCCATCGCCGACTCGAACAGCAGCCGCGGCACCGTCACCTGTTCCGCCTCCGCCCGCGCCACCAGCCGCGCATCCTCCGCCTCGGTGACGTACACCCGGTACGACTTCTCCCGACCCCCGGCCGCGTTCGCCCGCCGCTTCCGACCGAACAACCGGAACTCACCCGGAACACTCACCACCCACCGCCTTCCACCGGCCAGCGCAGCGACCCCCGAACAGGGGGTTCACACGCCCAGTGTGATCCGCCTCGACAGCGCAGCGCAAGACGGCACAGACCAATTACCACCGGTAAATGCATAGCTTGCTCCACCAATCCGGACCGCCTCGGGGTGCCGGGGGTGGGTGGTGCCGTCCTGCGGTTCTGGTGCGAGCCTGCGGCTCTCCTCTCGGGGGCAACTCCGTTGCCT
>Ga0247805_1000137_pt1 | contig 47245 bp, 38 predicted proteins | sample UWRJL044104R1_FD_180930 | JGI IMG/M metagenome (GOLD analysis project Ga0247805, IMG submission 180930) | Plant litter microbial communities from Arlington Agricultural Research Station in Wisconsin, United States - UWRJ-L044-104R-1 | ecosystem: Environmental > Terrestrial > Plant litter >...
GGTTCCTTCCAGGGCAGCCGCACGCTCGGCAAGCCCGTCGCCGGCAGCTTCAAGGTCGGGTCGAGCCAGGACGCCGGCCTCATCACCTACGGCGGCGCGGGCAAGACCTGGTTGAACGGGCCGACCGTGCGCGAGGGGCAGTCCGCCGCGGGCCAGGGCAGCCTCACTCCCGTCTACGACCAGGTCGTCGCGATTGTCGGCGCCGAAGCCTGCAAGTCGGGCGCAACAACCGGTTGGACCTGCGGCGAGATCCTTGCGGTGAACTACGCGGCGGCCGTCGGCGGCGTCAAGGGCACAATCAACAGCATCGTTATGGACGGCTGCATGCTCGGCGGCGACAGCGGTGGCTCTGCACTGATGGGTGACTACGCGATCGGCGTCAACTCGTGGAGCAGCTTCGGCTCGAGCTGCAGCAACGCGAACGGCAAAAAGATCAGCGGCTTCTTTCCACTGACCTCGTCAAGTTCAGCAAAGGCGAGCGTCGCTAAGCGCCTCGGCTCGACCTGGGAGCTTGCCGTCGAGGTGGCCACCCCGACCGTTGCCAACCCGTCTGAGGGCGAGTCGATTGCTTTCGGTTCGGATGTCGCGGGGTCGCTGCCCTTCGGCGGCACTCGCCACACGATCGAGGTCTCCTTCGATGGCTCGGCGACCCCCGTCACGGCTCGCGTTGGCAGCAACGGGCAGTGGACGGTTCCGATCGGTGACCTCGTTCCCGGTGAGCACACGGTTGTTGTGCGCGGCGCGTGGGGCCGGTGGTCGGAGTCGTCGTTGACGAGTGTGCGCACCTTCAGCGTCGCAGAGCCACCGATGTACTCGATGGCGATGAGCCCCTCGGCCGCGAGCCAGTCGGCCGCCCAATCACGCGCCACCTTCACCGGCCCCGTGCCGGTCGTCTACCTGACCGCGGCCGGTGTGCCGCTCGACACCATCGCCGCGATCACCGCGGCGGAGCGCAACGGGGCACCCGTGCTGTTCCTGCCGCGCGACGCTGTGCCCGGCGTGACGGCAGCAGAGCTCGAGCGACTGGCGCCTGCGCGCATCGTGATCGTCGGAGATGCCAACACGCTCACCGACGCGGTCAAGAAGCAGCTGCGGTCGTACTCGCGCTCGGTGGTTGTGACGGCGCGCGGTCGCCTGTAAAAGCTGTCGACTCTAGGCCCGGTCGCGCTCCACGGGGTGCGTCTGTGACGCAAGCTGCGGAAACTCCGCCGCGAGCGTGCGCACAAGCGACTCCTTGAGCGAATAACGCGGAACGAAGCCGGTCTGCGCGAGGCGTTCGGTGCTCACCGTGGTCTCGGCGGCGAACTTGCGCATCCGGATCGCGCTGATCGGGAACGTGCGACGCGTGACCTTGCCCAGAGCATCGAAGGTGTGGCCAGCGAGAACGCCGATCGGCAGCGGGATGCTGATGTTGCCGCCCTGCGTGCGACCGAGGGTCTCGCGCAGCAGGCCAACGAGTTCCTTTGTCGACAGGTCGGGCTTGTCGGCGAAGTTGGTGACCGAGACGCCCGCGGGTGCCGCGAGGCGGTCGGCGAGAAACTCGACGATGTTGCCGACGTACGACATCGACTTCTTGTTGTCGCCCTTGCCGACCTGCAGGAAGCGGCCGGAGGCGACCTGAGCGGCGAGGGTGTGCACGTTGCCGCGGTTGCCCTCACCGAAGACCACAGAGGGGCGGATGATCGCGAGCGAGCGCGAGGCGTCGCCTGACGCCCAGGCGCCGAAGACTCCCTCGGCGAGCAGCTTGGTGCGGCCGTACTCGTTGAAGGGTTCCGGCTCCCAGTCTTCGGCCGGGTTGACCTTGTCGAGCCCGTAGACGGCGACACTCGAGGTGAAAACGATGCGGGTGATGTCGTTCGCGATAGCGGCCTCGACGATGGCTGCCGCGCCATCCACGTTGACCTCGGTGTAGCGGGAGAGCGGCTGCACGTCGTCGCGATGTTCTGCCGCGAGGTTGATGATCGCGTCGTGACCGGCGCTCGCCGCGGTGAGCTCGGGCACGGATCGCACGTCACCTTCGACGCACGGCACGGAAGATTCCGAATGGATGGCGCGGTCGAAGTTTGTGACCTCGTGCCCACGCTCGACGAGCACATCGAGCAGGCGGGAGCCGATGAATCCGCTTCCACCGATGACGAGGACCTTCATAACAACTCCAGGGGTCTGAGGCTCGTCACCAGATGCCCAGCGTGACGAGTGCTCCAATTATCGCGCGGTCACGGGGTCGCCTGCGCAGCTGGCCCGCGAGGCGGGCGAGGCGGGCGCGATGTGACGGCCCGGTGTTTGTCAAAAGGTCGAGCATTCTCGACAGTTCGGCGCGCTTCTCCGGCGGCGCAACCTCGAGACCGATGCGGGCGAGCAGCGTGGCCTCATTTCGGTGCCAGCGGCCGCTGATGAGCTTGAGGCGACGCTGGGCGGAAGCCGCACCGACGTTGGCGCCCATAACGTTGCTGTCGTGCTGGCGGTAGTCCATTGACGAGACTGAGTCGATCTCCCAGCGCCAGCCCTTCGCGCGGCAGAGAACGTAGAGCAGCCAGTCGTGGAAGTCGGCATTGCTCGTTTCGCTGTCGGCCGCGGCGAGGCGCTCCTGAGCGAGAGCGATGAGCCGGTTCGACATCAGAAAGCTGCAGCCGGGCCCGGGGCCCTCGAGCAGGTAGTCGAACTCGCGCTGCGGGTAGTCCTTTTTGATCAGGCTGCGCGGGCCGTGCTCAGAGAACGCCGTCACGTTGGACGAGACGCCGTCCGCACCCGCCGCGATGAGCGACGCGTGACGTGCGAGCTTCGTTGGGTGCCAGACGTCGTCCTGGTCGGCGAACGCGACGAGCCCAGCGACGTCGAGATCGACCGACCGAATCAGTCGGTAGAAGTTGGGTGCAGCGCCGCCCGATGCGCCCTGCGACGGCAGCACTGTGATGCGGGAGTCGAGCGATGCCCGCTGCGCGAGCAGCTCGGGTGTTGCATCCATCGACGCGTCGTCGAGAGCCACAACGCGAACGTCGACGCCCTCCTGAGCCAGGATCGTGTCGAGCTGTTCGTCGAGGAATGCCGCGCCATTATGGGTCGCGAGGAGAACCGTTACAAGGGGGAGCGGGGCTGGGGGCATAAGGAGTCCCATGGTACCGGGGGCGAATAGGATCAACCCGTGCAGATCCGAGAATTGGCAGTGCCCGACGCGTTCGAGTTCACCCCCGTGCAGCATGGCGACGAGCGCGGGGTGTTTCTCGAGTGGTTCAAGGCCGAGGAGTTTGAAGAGGCGACCGGCCGCGCTTTTGACCTGCGGCAGTCAAACATCTCGGTATCGAAGCGCGGCGTTGTGCGTGGCATCCATTTCGCTGACGTGCCGGCCGGGCAGGCCAAATACGTGACTTGCGTCGCGGGCTCGGTGCTCGACGTCATCATCGACATTCGGGTGGGTTCGCCGACCTTCGGCAGCTGGGATTCCGTCGAACTCGACGACGTTACCCGCCGCTGCGTGTTTCTGCCCGAGGGTCTCGGCCACCTTTTTGTCGCGACGAGCGAGAGCGCGACGGTGAGCTACCTCACGACCGACAAGTACCGCCCGGGCGCCGAGCACGGCATCAATCCGTTCGACCCGGAGCTCGCGCTGTCGCTGCCCTCCGACGCAACGCTTTCCGAGCGGGATGTCGCGGCCCCCACGCTCGCCGAGGCTCTCGCCGCCGGACTCCTGCCCACCTACGCGGCGAGCCGTGCAGCCTATGCCGCCGCGCGGAAGAGCTAGGGTACGAAGCATGAAGGGCATAGTTCTCGCGGGCGGATCGGGCACCCGACTGCACCCGATCACCAAGGGCATCTCGAAGCAGCTTGTGCCGATCTACGACAAGCCGATGGTCTATTACCCGATCTCGACGCTGATGCAGGCGGGGATTCGCGACATCCTGATCATCACAACTCCCGCCGACCGCGCGAGCTTTGAGCGGCTGCTCGGCGATGGTTCCGACATCGGTATTTCGCTGAGCTACGCGACCCAGGATGCGCCCAACGGGCTTGCGCAAGCCTTTCTCATCGGCGCGGACTTCATCGGCGACGACTCGGTAGCGCTTGTGCTCGGCGACAACATCTTCCACGGGTTCGAACTCGAGTCGAGCCTCAAGACGCACAGCACTGTCGGCGGTGCGCTCATCTTCGCGTACCAGGTCTCCAACCCGCGCGCCTACGGTGTCGTCGAGTATTCGACCGACGGCCGCGTGCTGAGCATCGAGGAGAAGCCGGAGAACCCGAAGAGTAACTACGCGGTTCCGGGGCTCTACTTTTATGACAACGACGTCATCGAGATCGCCCGGTCGATCGTGCCGAGTGCGCGCGGCGAGTACGAGATCAGCGACGTCAACAGCGCCTACCTTTCGAAGGGTGCCCTGCGGGTCGACGTTCTCGACCGCGGAACCGCCTGGCTCGACACGGGAACCATCGAGTCGATGCTGCAGGCCACCGAGTACGTGCGCGTCATCGAGGCTCGCCAGGGCTTCAAAATCGGCTGCATCGAAGAGGCAGCCTGGCGCAACGGCTGGATCAGCGACGCCCAGCTCGCGGCACTCGCCGAACCGCTCGCGAAGAGCGGCTACGGCGACTACCTCAATCGGCTGCTCGACTAGCGCCTGTCTTACTGGCCGCGGTTCGCTGCCGCTTCTTCGAGCGCGTCGTTGATAAACGGCCGCAGGGTCAGCACAAACGTTGTGCTCAGGTGGTCGGCGTCAAAGTAGCCGACCACTCCGCCAACGACGGGGTAGCAGGTGTCGGTATCGCACAAGAAGTTCTCGAGCGGCATGGATGTCACACCCGGCAGTTGCGCAATCGTCGCCGCGTCGCGCTGCGAACCCGTTGTGACCTCAGCTCGCGCCGATGCACAGCCCGCGGGGTTGCCGGACTCCGCGAGGCAGTCGGGAATCTTCCTGCCGCCGGTTGACGGTGCGTCGAGCACGTAGAGCACCGACTTGCCCGCGTCCGTGAGCCGCGTGAGCGAGGCGGTGAGGCGCTCGGGTGTTGTGTCGGCGTAGTAGGCACGGGCGTTCGACGCGTGGGTCATCACAACAGTGGAGATTGTGTCGTCGCTGATGATGGCGTCGATCGCGTTTGTTGCCCAGTCGGCGCAGAAGTCTGCGAACTGAGCCTTGTCGCGGTGCGGAGCGGGCACCGGGTCAAGCCCGGAGCAGCCCTGCTTGATAAAGGTGTGAACGGCGATGCCGTTGTCTTTGCCGTACTCGTCGAGCACGGGCAGGAGCGCGCCGGCGTGGGAATCGCCGAGGATGGCGATGCTCGTCGCAGTTGCCTCCCCGGAGCCCATCAGACACGTGCGCACTTTCGCGCTGTAGGGCGATGCGGTGCACTCGACCTGAGGAGTGTCGCCCTTCGCGAAGAGCGGGTCGATGCTCGCCGGGATGGCGAAGGCGTCGTCGCACTCGTCCTGGTTGGCACCCGCGCTCGCGCCGAGGCAACTGGCCGGGTCGGGTTCGGCGATCTGCTCCTGAACGGCTGCAACCTGGGCAGCCTGATTGGAGCGGAGGGTGCCGATCGAGATGGCAGCCGTGCCGATGAGCAGAGCCATGCCCGCTGCCGCGAACACAAACGCATAGCGGCGGCGGCGCGCCCAGAACGGCTGAAAGCGCACGGGGTCTTCGACGAATCGGCGCGTGAGCCAGGCGAGCACAACGGAGATCGCGATGAGTGCGAGGCCACCGGCGAGGTTGATGTCGGTACCGAACAGCACACCGGCCGTGACGATGAGCGGCCAGTGCCAGAGATAGAGCGAGTAGGAGATTCCGCCGAGAAACTGCAGGGGCACAAACCGGGCGATTGCCGCAGGTCCCCATCCGCCAGCCGCACTGCCAGCCCACATCACGGCGACCGCACCGAGCACGGGCAGGAGTGCGCGCGAGCCGGGAAACATCGTCTCGCCGGAGAACCGCAGCGCGGTGATGGCGATGGCACCGAGGCCAGCCCAGCCCGCGAGTGAACGCACGTGGGTGGCGATGCGCCCGGTGAGGCCCGAGCTGAGCACGGCGGGCAGGGACGCGAGCAGCCCGCCGGCCGCGAACTCCCAGGCGCGGGTGAAGGTCGAGAAGTAGGCCTCGGTGGGCGACTCCTTTGTGAACGAGATCGAGAACGCGAGCGATGCGCCGAAGATGAGCGCGAGCACGATGCCCGTGACGAGTCGCGGGTTGGCTCTGCGCCGCACGAGCCGAGCGACGCCGAGCCCGGCGAGAATCAGCAGCGGCCACGCAATGTAGAACTGCTCCTCGGTCGAGAGTGACCAGAAATGCTGCACGAGGCTCGGGATGTTCGACGCAGCAAGGTAGTCGACCGAGTTGCTCGCGAGCACCCAGTTCTCGACGTACAGCGCGCTCGCGCCGATCTCGAAGAGGGTCTGTTCCCAGCGGGTCGACGGCAGGAGAAAGAACGTGATGAGCACACAGGCGGCGAGCACAACAAACGCGGCGGGCAGGAGTCGGCGAATGCGCCGGCCCCAGAACGCGGTGAGCGAGACGGTGCCCGTGCGCGCGACGTCGCCGATGAGATGCCCGGTGATGAGAAAACCGGAGATGACGAAGAACACGTCGACGCCCACGTAACCGCCGGGCAGAATCTCCGGCCAGATGTGGAAGACAACGACTATCGCGACAGCGACAGCACGAAGCGCCTGGATGTCAGCGCGAAAGCCCTTCGGTGGTGAAACCAGCGGCTCCGAGAGCCGCTCCGGTGCACTACGGAGCGACATCCGCTGTGACCTGCGGTGGGTTCCGTCGGTTATGGATGCGCGTGTGTACGCTCGCGACCGCGAAGAACAGCAGGTCGATGAGGATGCTCCAGAGTCGCAGCACAATCGCCGCGACGAAGGCGAACTCAGTCGGCATCACAACGCTCAACAGCGCGACGAGAATTGCCTCACGAACACCGATGCCGCTCGGCACAAAGATAGCCACCATGCTCGCGGCGCTCGCGAGGTTCGCAGCTCCCACAACGTAGAGGAGGGTCTCCCACGGCAGCTCGGGCCAGACGGCCTTCGCGACGAAGAACATCGAGAGGCCCGAGAGCAGCGAACCGATGAGGTAGAGGCCCGCGCCGCGGCCGACCGTGCTCCAGCGGGGGAGGTCGTCGGGGCTCAGCTGCTTCTTGCGGATGATGCGGTAGCCGAGGGCAGCGATGCGGTTAAAGATCGGCGGGATGAGCGCGACGATACCGGCGACCGCGACGGCGGCCATCGTCCACTTGAGCGCGGGGTCAATGAGCGAAGTGCGCGCGTCAACGAGCACCATCACGAGGCCAACGACGAGCAGCACGATGACCTGCAGGCCACCCTCGAGGAACGAGCTCACGGCGAGCTTGCTCTTGGAGAGGCCCTTCTGCGAGGCGAAGTAGATCTTGCCGAGAATCCAGGGCGCCGTGCCCGGAATGTAGCGGCCGAGCCAGGACTTCGCGTAGACGTAGGAGAGCTCGGGAATGTTCTCGAACTTGCTCGCGCCGAGGCTCGTGAGGATCACGAGCCAGATGTAGACAAACCAATAGCGGGAGAACATCGCGATGACCGACGCGACGGCGATCCAGCGCCAGTCAAAGTCGATCTCGAGGATGCGCTCGAAGTCGATGGTGCGCAGGTAGAGAACGAGGAAAACCGCGAGAAGCACATAGAAAACTATGGGAATCAGGCGAATTGCCCATTTCTTCATCGCTGGAAGCTTTCGATCTTCGATCGCACAACCGTGAAGAAGTCGGCGGCAGCAGCCCGGTTGGTGTCGGCGATGTGCTCGAGCGGCGCGCTGTACGGGTGCACTGTCTCGCCGAGGCTGCGCTCGAGGTTGGCGAGCGTTGTGTCGACGTCGAACTTCGGTGAACGCAGCTCGGTCGAGTGCCCGCTGAGTCCGAGGTAGGCGACCATGCTGCGCACCTTCGACGAGTAGATGAGCGGGATAAGCGGGCGGCCACTCAGCGTGCCGAGGATGAGCGAGTGCAGGCGCATACCGAGCACACCCTTGGAGTCGATGGCGAGCTGCACGTACTCTTCGGGCGAGATGTACTCGGTCTTGATAACAACGCGCGACTGCAGTTTGGCGGGCAGCTGCGAGCGGATCCAGGTGAGCAGTTCGGCGTCCTGGCTGAGGAAAAAGGGGATGCCGAGAATCGACAGTTCGGGGTGCTGCTCGAGCGTGCGGCGCACGAGCACAACAAGCTCGCGGCGGAACGCCATGAGGTCGCTCGACTCGTTCTTTTTGCCCTGTTTGAGCGCGAAGCGGGTGGGCAGGTAGCGCTTTGTGAAGAACCAGTCGCGCGGGCAGAAGAGGATGTAGTCGCCGTCGATGCCCGACTGAATCGTGAGGTCGTCTGCAACGGGAAGGTTGTAGACCGGGTCGAAGGCCAGCGCGATGTCGGAGGCCACAAAGCCGTGGTCGACGAGCATGTCGACGGATTCCTGGTCGCGCACGAGCGAGCCGGCAACCTTGTTGGCCATCCGACGCAGCAGCCAGTGGCCGAAGCGCGAGGTGACGGGGCCGACACCGACGAAAACGAGGAAGACCTGCTTGCGCAGCAGAACGCGGGCGACCCAGGTCTGCATGGCGTAGTAGAGCAGGTTGATGACGCTCGACTCGTCCTGGATGATTCCGCCGCCGCCCATCAGCACGGCATCCGACTTGCGCAGGTATTTAACGAAGTTGGGAACGCTCGCTTCAACGACCTCGGTGCCCGCGGCGAGGTTGTGGCCACGTGTCTTCTCGACGTCGATGGACAGCACTGTGAGATCAGCACCCAGCAGCTCGGGAATCATCTCGGACAGAACGGCGAAAATCGCCTCGTCCCCAAGATTCTTGCTCCCGATGAAGGCAGACAGGAGAACACGCACGTTGGACAACCTCGCTATGTTGGCAGAACTCGACCCTTGATACTACGCGACCGGGTGCTGTGGCAGATTAGCGGCGGGTGGACGTCACGCTCGTCAGCGCCGCGTCGAAGCCGCGAGCGCTCGCCGCCCAGGAGTAGTTGTCGAGCGTAAACGCGCGGGTGCGAGCCCGGGCCTCCGGGCTTGAGTCGACGGCGAGGATGGCGGCCTCGTACGCTTCGGCGTCGGCGGCCGCAACGAGAACGCCGTTGCCCGGTGAGCGCACCGCATCCGGAATTCCATCGATATTGGATGCAACGACCGGCGTTCCGGTCGACGACGCTTCGAGGGCCACAAGTCCGAAACCTTCGACGTCTGCCTCGACCGGAACGTTCGGCATCACAAACACGTCGGCGCGGTTGTAGATGTCGAGAAGTCCTTCGCCGGGCACCGCACCGAGGAGCATCACTCGATCGGCGAGCGAGGCATCCACTATCGCCTCTTCAATGCCCGCCCGCTCATTGCCGACGCCGACGACGAGGTAGAGGAAGCGCTCGGGCAGGCTCGGTATCACGTTCGTTGTGAACCAGCGCACGCCCTTGCGAGGCACGAGGCGGCCGACGGTAAGCAGAATCGTGGATGTCGCGACCCGCTCAACCGGCAACCCGGCGAGTGCGGCGACCGCCGTGTCGAGCTCGGCGCGCGAACGTTCGACGTAGAACTCGTCGGAGACGCCGTTGGGCACAACTGTGACGCGCGCTGTCGGGTACTGCTCTGCGATGAGTCGCTTGGTGTTCTCGCTCACGGCGACGAGGAGTGCGGCGTGGGGGAGCGACCAGCGCATAAGAGCTCGGTGCACGGAACCGGTGTGGGTGACCTCGAGGCCGTGGATGATGACAACGACGGGCTTGCGCGTGAGTGCACCGATGATTCGGCCGACGGGGGCGAGCACGCCGTCCTGAATGACAACAACGTCTGTCGAGCGGCTGGCGGCGTGCCAGAGCCCGCGCACCAGGAGCAGCGCCATGCTCACCGGGAGCATCTTGTTCGACCAGCCGAACTTCACGAGCTTTACGGGGCGAACCTCGGCGAGACGCTCGTAGAGGTTGACCGCTGCAGTTTCCATACCGCCCTTGCTCGGCGGGTACTTGCGGCTGATGAATAGCGTGCGAAATGTGTCAGTCACCGTGCCACTGTAGCCGCCCGCGTTGCGTTGCAATTCGGCGTCTACTCGCCTCGCCTGTGAGAGGTCAGAATGTTGTACGGCGAGTCTCTGGGATACTTAGCGCTATGTCCGTTTCGCTCCGGCCCTTGTCGCGCGCCATTTTTGGCGCAAACACGTGGCGCACCATCCTCATCGCCATCTGGGTTGTTTCGACGATTTTGCTGTTCGTCGCGGCAAATAACGCGCGCAATTCGTTCTCCAACGTCGACGCCGTCTCGTACGTGTCGATCGCGACGCAGTACTCCGAGGGTCACGTGGGGGCTGCGCTCAACGCGTACTGGTCGCCCATGATCAGCTGGGTGCTTGTTCCGTTCCTCTGGGCGGGTAAGGCCGGCATCGCGTCGATTATGTTGATCAACGCCGGTTCGGCCGCGCTCGCCGCCGCCATCGGGTCGATCTTCGTCTGGCACCGCACGCGTCGCAGTTTCGTCGCGACAATCGCCTTTATGGGCGTAGCGCTCTCGCTCGGCGCAGGTACGGTCGCCTCGACCTCGCCCGACATGCTCGCGGTTCTCTGGTCGATGGTCTTCGTTGTCTTCCTGGTCTGGATCGACGAGCGCTACGACGCGGCGACCTTCAAGCAGCGCATCGGATTCGGCGTCATCGTCGGCGCGCTCGGTGCCTTCGGCTACTTCACCAAACTCTTCCTGCTGCCGGCCTTCTTCGGCATCGTCGTCGTCTGGTTCATCGTTCGCCTCATCCTTTCCCGCCGTGAGCTCAAGGGCGCGGGCTGGAAAGCCCGAGGCTTCCACGCGCTCATCCCCGCGACGGCATTCCTCGCCTTCGCGCTCGTCGCTGCACCCTGGGTGATCTCGCTCTCGGTCAAGTACGAGACATTTATGGCCGGCTCCTCGTTCAGCGTCAATGTCGCTGAGAAGTTTGTGCCCGAGGCCGGCGTCAAGACCGAGGTGACCGTCGAGCCGAGCCTCATCCTCGAGTCGCCGCCGAACGAGTACGCGGTCGCGTACATCGAAGACCCCACGGTCGGTGTCGCCGAGCAGCAGGAGATCGCAAACTCCGCGAAGACCACCCTTGTCGAGCGCGCCAAGTACTACGTCAACCAGCGCGTTGCTGCGTTCCCGTACTACCTGCAGAAGCTCGGGAGCATCGCGCCCTTCGCGTTCCCGTCGATGCTTCTAATAGTTCTCGCGGTTGTACTCGGGTTCACGCGCTATAGGTCGCACCCCGCGTCATCCCTCATCGCCCTGCTGTGGAGCGTGTACTTCCTCGGCTACGCGGCAATCGTCTCGGTCGCCAGCGGCGGCGGAAACCACAGGTACTACTGGCCGCTCCTGCTGCTCAGCACGATGGCCGTTGTTCTGTACTGGCCCTCGGTGCTCGGCAAGGTGCGCACGCTGCGCTTCCCGCACGTTCGGGCCGCACTTGTCTTTATCGTTGTGATGCTGTTGCCCGGCTCTGCGGCGCTGCAGCTCGCGTTCAACCACCCCGCGCCGTTCTCCACGGTTCCGTCGTCGCTTGACGTTCGTCCGTACCTGCGTGGCGAGACGGTCAAGCTCTTCGACCAGTCGTTTGCCGAGCACCTCAAGGCCGACGGTGTGCTCACCGGTGGCGAGAAGGTCGCATCGAACGACTTCCGCAAGGTGCGTATGTACGCGTTTTTCAACGGAGCGCACGCCTATGGTCGCGACCGCCCGAATGACATCACCGACCCGGCCTTCCAGAATGTGCTCAAGGAGAAAGACGTTGATCTGTTCTTCTACTTCAGCAGCACACTCACCGACCCGATCGACTTCGAGGCCCGTGGCATCGGCGAGGTGGTCAAGACCTATCCCCTCACCCGAGGTTGCAACGCGGAGCTCGTGGACCTCACGACCACCGAAGAGCACTGCACGGTCGACGTCGTTCGACTCAATAAGTAGGGCTGCGCGTGCTTGACGTTGCGGCGGTTGTGGGAGTGCTCGCACTCCTGAGCCTCGTTGTTGGTCTTCCCGCCGCTTTCGCCGTGCGCGAGCGGTCGGACGGCTGGACCGCCCTCGTCATCGACGGGCTGCTCTACGGTTTTGCGCTCGGCTCTCTCGCCGTTGTGCTCTGGGCGTGGATCGGCGTGCCCGGCGTTGTGATCGCCGCGCTCGCGATTGCCGCTCTTGTTGTTGTCGCGGTTCGCCGTCGTGCGGGTTTCCCGCTGCGGCCCAGCCTTGTGCGCGCCGACCTGATCATTGCCGCGCTCTGGATTGTGCTGCTCGTTGTCGCGATGGTGCTGCGCTTCCACAACGTGAACTTCCTGATGTGGACGGGCGACATGGGCGCCTACGTGAACTGGTCGAACGAGTTCGTTCGCACCGGTGAATTCCACGCGTCCTGGCCGCCGCTGTTCCCGGCGTTCCTCAGCGTTGCGACAGCCCTCTTTGGCCCCGCCGCAACGACCGCGGGCGTGCCGCTCACCGGTCTGCTGCTTATTCTCGCGCTTGCACGTGTGCTCGGCCGGTTCGGCGTCGAGCGCTGGATCACCTTCGGCATCTCGGTGCTCGTAGTCTTCAGCGTGCACGCGACCTGGTACTCGTCGTTCCCCTCGAGTGAGAGCCTCAACGCCCCGCTTGTTCTCGTCTGGCTCGGCACACTACTCGGCCTGATGCGCTCGACCGGGCTGCAGTTCGCCACCTACGCGTCGCTGTCGTTCGCCTCGATGCTCGCGCTCGGCATGCTGCGCAGCACCGGGCCCGCCCTCCTCATTCCGGTGGCTATAGTCGCGATCTTCGCCTTTATCATTCCGCAGTGGCGCAAGTACGCGACGGCGCTCACCACGACGGTTGTCGCTGGCGCAGCGGCCGGCATCATCGTCTACTGGTACGGCATCACGCAGATCTACAAGTACTTCGTCGAGATGCAAATCACCTCGCTTGTGCCGGGCGTCGTCTCGAGCGCCCTCAAGCGCCTCGGACTGTTCGCACCCACGATCGTCACGGCCCTTGTGCTTGTGCTCGGTGTCGCGGTGATCGCTGTTGTCGCGTGGTGGGCCAACCGCCGGTGGCCACAAGCCGTCGAGGTTTCCGAGGCCGCTGACACACGCGGCGCACGCATCGCCCGCCGGTTCGCCTTCATCGTCGGCGGCCTGCTGATCGTCGGTGTCGCCCTCGACGGTGTTGTGCGCGCGGAGGTCTTCGCGATCCTGTTCCGCCTCGGGCCGTGGCTGCCGATCCTCGCGTTCGCGGCGTTCTTCCTGCCGCGCATCGTCAAAGTGCCGAGCGAGCGACTCGTCATCATGCTTGTGCTCGGCCTCACCTCCGGCATGTTCATCGCGCTGCACACCGTGCGACTCAAGATCTTCCGCGATCACTCGTTCTTCATCTACTGGGACCGCTACGTAGTCTCAGAGATCTACCCCGCGCTGCTCGTAGTGCTCGGGCTCGGAGCCTCGACGGCGTGGGCACTCTGGCTCGCCCCGCGTTACCGTGCCTGGCGCGAGAACGGCGCCGAGCGCACGCCGGCTCGTCGCCGTCTAGTTGCGGCAGCCCCGGCGCTCATCGCCGGCGCGCTTGTGCTCGCCATCACCCTGCCGTCGGCGCCGCTGCTCGCAAAAGTGACAAGCGACACCTACATGGCGGGCAATTACGAGTTCCAGGAGCGGGTCGCCGGCCTCGTGCCCTCGACCGACGATGCAATCTACTGGTCGTCGACAACGGGCGAGCAGCTTGACGACTTCTTCTTCCCCAACACCTGGATGGCCTTCGCCGTGCCGCTTCGGCGCACGCAGGGCTACGAGGTGCTCAATGCGCGACAGGGTGCAAACAACTTCCGCCCCGACGATGTCGCAACGGCAGACGCTCTGGTCGCGCTTGCCGCATGCCGGCCAGACAAGACACTTATCGTGCTCGAGACCGATGCCGGCGGCGAGAACCTCGAGGCGCGACTCGCTGAGCAGCTCGACCCCGGTACGTACGAGATCAGCCACCTCGGTCGCGAGGTCAGCTCGATCTCGCTTCTCGCGCAACCGCCCACTGCGGGCTGGACCCGCGCGCGAATCGCCGTCGACGGCTGGCGCGTCGACCTGACCGCCGCACAGACTTCCTCCATCAGCTGCGACAACTGATAACCCCGAGCCACGCCGGTAGGCTGTGCTCGGTACAGGCACGAAAGAGAATAGGCCCACGATGAAACGCGCATTGATCACCGGTGTCACCGGCCAGGACGGTTACTACCTGAGCAAGCTCCTCCTCAAGAAGGGGTACGAGGTCTACGGCCTCGTCCGCGGACAGAACAACCCCAAACTCGAGTTCATGCGGGAGCACCTTCCCGAGGTCAAGATCCTCACGGGTGACCTCATGGACGTCTCGAGCCTCATCCGCGCGCTCAACGCGAGCCAGCCCGACGAGTTCTACAACCTCGGCGCCATCTCCTTCGTCGCGTACTCGTGGGAGAACGCGTCTCTCACGAGCGACGTCACCGGTAAGGGAGTGCTCAACGCTCTCGAGGCCGTTCGTATCTATGCGGGCGAGGATGTAGCGAAGGTCAAGTTCTACCAGGCCTCAAGCTCGGAGATGTTCGGCAAGGTGCAGCACGTGCCCCAGTCGGAGTCGACGCTTCTCTGGCCGCGCTCGCCGTACGGTGTCGCGAAGGTCTTCGGCCACTACATGACGATCAACTACCGCGAGTCGTACGGCATGCACGCGTCGAGCGGTGTGCTCTTCAACCACGAGTCGCCGATGCGCGGACCGGAGTTCGTCACGCGCAAGATCAGCCTCGCCGTCGCGCGCATCTCGCTCGGACTGCAGGACACCATCGCCCTCGGCAACATCGAAGCCCAGCGCGACTGGGGTTTCGCCGGCGATTACGTCGACGCGATGTGGCGCATGCTGCAGCAGCCCGAGGCCGACGACTACGTCATCTCGACCGGAACAACCCAGTCGGTTCGCGCCTACCTGGATGTCGCCTTCAACCACGTCGGAATCCCCGACTGGGAGAAGCACGTCTACCAGGACCCGGCATTCTTCCGCCCGGCAGAGGTCGACCTTCTCGTCGGCGACGCAACGAAGGCACGCGAGGTGCTCGGTTGGGTTCCGAGCGTCAGCTTCCCCGAGCTCGTCGCGATGATGGTTGACGCCGACCTCGAACGCACACGCGCAACTCTCTAGCCCTATGCCCACAGCTCTCATCACGGGTATCACCGGCCAGACCGGCGGCTACCTGTGCGAACAACTCATCGCTTCCGGATGGACGGTTCACGGTCTCGTTCGCGACAGGGATGAGACGGAGCCGGAGTTTCGCGAGCGTTCGCCGCTCGCGCAGCTGCACTCCGGCGACCTCGGTTCACCGGAGAGCGTTCGCGCGATTGTCGATCTCGTCGAACCCGATGCGATCTTCAACCTCGGTGGACTCAGCTCGGTCGCAGAGTCGTGGAAGAAGCCGGAGCTAACCGGACTCATCACCGGTCTCAGTGTCGCGTCGCTGCTCGACGCTGCCTGGCAGCTGCGGGCGCGCACCGGACGCCGCGTCTCATTCGTGCAGGCCTCGAGCGCCGAGATCTTCGGATTCGCGACGCAGGTTCCGCAAGACGAGAACACACCCGTGCAGCCGTCGAACCCCTACGGCGCTGCGAAGGCGTACGCCCACCACCTCGTTGGTGTCTACCGCCGACTCGGCCTCGAGGCGTCGAGCTGCATCCTCTACAACCACGAGTCGCCGCGCCGCCCCGAAGGCTTTGTCACACGCAAGATCACGATGGGTGTCGCGCGCATCGCGGCGGGCCTCGACAGCACGCTCGTTCTCGGAAACCTCGACGCGAAACGCGACTGGGGCTGGGCGCCGGACTACGCCGCGGCCCTAGCCCTCGCGGGCACCGGCACACCGGGCGATTACGTCATTGCGACGGGAGAGCCACACACTGTGCGCGATTTCGTTATCGCCGCGTTTGCCGCTGTCGGCATCAGTGACTGGGAGCGCTACATCGAGCAGGATCCGCGGTTTATGCGCCCGCAGGATGCCCCGGCGCTCGTCGGCAACCCGGCGCGCGCTCTCGAGCACCTCGGATGGAAGCCAACTGTTGCATTCGACGAGATTGTCGCCCGAATGGTTGCCAACGACCGCGCAATCCTAGGCATTTAGACCCCTTCACGTACACTGAAGGCTCCAGCAGTGCTTCGGGGCGACGGTTGCGGCCTCCTGTTGTGCTCGCCAGCAACGAGTGGATTTCCAACATGCAGAAGACACCTTCCCGCCTTCGAGTGCTTGCTCTCGCGCTCAGCGCCGCGCTGCTTTCCTCGCTTTTTGTCGCCCTGACGCCCGTCGTTCCCGCCGCGGAAGCCGCCGACCTGACGACGTTCGACCCCGGCCTCATCATCACCGACGAGGCCTTCTACGACAGCACAACGATGTCGGCCTCCGACGTGCAGCGCTGGCTCACTGCGCGCGATCCCTCCTGTGCTGACTACACGTCCAAGGCCGGGACCAAGTACGTCTGCCTCAAGAACTACACGATGAAGTCGACGAGCCGGGCGGCCGACGCGAACTGTGCGGCGTACACCGGTAAGACGGGGGAGTCCGCGGCATCCATTATTTATCGCGTCGCAAAGGTGTGCGGAATCAACCCGCAGGTTCTTCTTGTGACCCTGCAGAAAGAGCAGGGGTTCATCACCGGCGGGGCGCGCGCGAGCAGCATTTACCGCAAGGCGATGGGCTACGGCTGCCCCGATACCGCGCAGTGTGATTCGAAGTACTACGGCTTCTTCAACCAGGTCTACAGCGCCGCGTGGCAGTTCGAGCAGTACCGCCTCAACCCGGTGCGCGCCTACCAGGCCGGCAAGACCAACACCATCAACTACTCGACGAAGGCCGGGTGCCCGAAGGCGTCCGTCTACATTCGCAACCAGGCGACGGCCGGTCTCTACAACTACACGCCGTACGTACCCAACAACGCCGCGCTCAGCGCCGGCTACGGTCTCGGCGACAAGTGCTCGTCGTACGGAAACCGCAACTTCTACAACTACTTCTCCGACTGGTTCGGCAACCCCGGCAACCTGCTCAAGAACTCGAGCTTCTCCGACGGAGAGAAGTACTGGGCATCGGGCTCGACCGGCAGCCCCTCGCGCACCGTGCTGACAAACGCAGACAACGCGCAGTCCGGTTCGCGCTACCTCGTCGTCTCGACGGCAGCAGCCGGTCGCCGCATCGAGCAGACCTACAAGAAGTCGATAGCCAACGGCAACCTCTACAACGGTGGCGTGTGGGTGCGCGCCGACGCCGAGGGCGCTACGGTCGAGGGCCGCGTGCTCATCATGAGCGTCGGCGGCAAGTCCGAGGTAGCGAAGGTTCCGTTCACGGCGACCTCTGCCGAGTGGACCTTCGTCAGCCTCTCGTTGCCGATCCAGTACTCGGGCCACTCGTCGCTCAAGCTGAGCGTCGAACTCACAACGCCGAGCGAGAAGCTGCGCGTCGACTCCGCAGAGCTCTACCTCGCGGCAAAGAAGGTTGTGCCGCGCCTGCCCCTCACCGTCGAGCAGGTCAAGTCGGGTTCGGGCAGCAACGGCGGCTGGAAGCGCAGCACGTCGCGGGGCCTCAAGCTTGTGATCGCCTCGGCGACGCCGGTGTTCGGCAAATACCTCGCGATTCGCTCGACCTCGTCAAACGACTACGTCTCGCAGACGATCAAGCGCACAACGGCGGTCGGCACAAGCTACACAACCGGCATGTGGGTGCGCTCGTCGAGTGCGACGGTTCCCTACAAGGGCCGCATCGGACTGACAACAGTGGGTGGCACCGCCGAGAAGATCGTCACCGACTTCACCGTCGGCAACGAGTGGACCTACATCACAACGACTCTCGACATCGCACGCACCGGCCACTCGGGCCTGCGCCTCTACCTCTACCCCGACACGTCGGCCGCGAGCCTTCACGTCGACCAGATCACCCTCGATCCGAACCTGTCCCGTGGCACCTCGTTTGAGACGAGCCTCGGCTCGTTGCTCGCGACCCCCGCGTCGGTCACCGTGACCTCGGCCCAGGCCGCGGCTATCGGCTCGCCCGTGCGCGACGGTCGCAAGGCCATCGAGGTGCTGCGCACCGCGACGACGAGCGCCTACGTGCAGGTAGAGATCTCCCGTCGACTCGGCTCGAACGACATCTATCACGCGGGTTTCTGGGTGAAGTCGGCTGAGGCGGGCGTTCCGTTCGAGGGCACCCTGCAGTTGCAGGGCCGCCGCGGCGGAGCCGACACCGAGCTCAAAGCGCAGGCGTTCACCGCGACCGACGACTGGCAGTACGTGACAGTCGACTATCCGGTGACCAAGCAGCGGCTCAACCTGCTGCGGGTCATCGTGCGACTCGATTCGCCGACCGCGCACCTCTACGTCGACGGCATCACGCTGCACTAAAGCTCGCCGGTTCGTCGCGCAAAGGGCCACGCCGTAGAATATCGGCGTGGCAACCGCAGACGACTACGCCGCGATCTCGGCCCGACTCTCCGAAGTTCAAGACCTCAAGGTCGAAGAGTGGGTTCGGCTCGTGCGGCACAGCAGCACAGTTCCTCTCGCCGTGGAGCGTTCGCTCTCCTGGCGACTCACGCGACCCGTTCGCCTCGCGCAGACCGCCGCGCTCGTCTATCGCCGGGACGGTTCGCACCGCTTCTGGACGACAGTGCGCTACCGGTTGCGCCGCATGGTGACCAAGCGGTGAGCGAACAGGAGACAGCAGTCGCCGTAGGTGCGCTCCGTCAGCGTTTGCGCGCGGTCGCACCCCACCTCACCACCGAAGTATTGCCCGACGACCTCGGTGTCGGCGCACTTCTCGCCCGTCTTGCCGAGGATGTCGCGGGCGACCCCAGCGACGACCGCGTCTGGTTGCTCTGCACCGCAGTCGCCGGTGGCTACCCCTCCCAGGCCGAGGTCATCGCCGTGCGCCGCGGCCTCGAACTTGCCAGCCCGGCGACAGCATTCTCGGCGGTTCTCGCCGGCGTCGCGCGCACCGCTGCCGAGCAGCGCGAGGGGGATGTCGAAGCCGTCGTTCTCGTCGGCGCGACCCTCGTCGATGTCGAGTTCTGCGCAAAGCACGTGCATAACACCGGCATCCAGCGCGTTGTACGCAGCACAATGCCCACGTGGCAGGAGGATCACGCTCCCCGTTTTGTCGCGTGGTCGAACGACCTCACGGGCTACCGCGATCTTTCGCCGTCCCAGCGCTCGCTCGTACTCGAGTGGACCTCGGGGGCGAGCCTTCCCGAGGATCCGCACGAGCATCCACCCGTTCTGGTCATTCCGTGGAAGTCGACGATCGTCATTCCCGAGGTGCCGTCCGCGCTGCTGCTCGAGCGCCAGTCGGCGTACGCGCGGTTCTCCGGCAACCGGGTGGGGCTCGTCGGATACGACGCGATCCCGATCGTGAGCGCCGACTACATGGTCAATGAAGAGTCCGACCGGTTCGCGCACTATCTCGGGCTCGTCAAGAACTCGCACGTGATTTCGTGCATCAGTGAGACGACCGGCAAGGAGTTCGCCGGTTTCGCGACCTCGCTCTCCGCGCAGGGTCTCGCCGGGCCGAGCGTGGTTGTCGCGCCGCTGCCCGTCGCGCTGCCGCCCAAGGTCACCGAGACGGCTGTTGCAACGACACCACGTGAGCGCCCGCTTGTGCTGATGGTCGGCAGCATCGAGCCGCGCAAGAACCAGCAGGCCGTGCTGAGCGCATCGCGACTGCTGTGGGCGGAGGGGCTCGACTTCGAGGTGCTCATCATCGGTGGCGGAACCGCCTGGTTGGTCGCCGAGCTCGACAAAGACATTCGCGCCCTGCAGCGTGAGGGACGCCACGTCTCCCTCGGTCGCGGAGTCTCCGACGCCGACCTCGCCGCCGCCTACCGCGACGCCTCGTTTGTTGTGTTTCCCTCGCTGCAGGAGGGCTACGGGCTTCCCGTTGCCGAAGCGCTCGCGAAGGGCACGCCCGTGATCACCACCAAGTACGGCAGCACCGCTGAGATCGCAGCGGCCGGCGGTTGCCTGCTCATCGACCCGCGTGACGACGACGACATCGCGCGTGCGATGCGCGATATCCTCACCGACAACGACCTGCGCGAGAAGCTGGTTGCAGAAGCCCTCGCCCGCCCGACCGAGACCTGGGCCGGTTACGCGCGCCAGCTCTGGGCCGACTTCCACGAGGTCAGCGCATGAGCGCCAGCCTCGGCACCGGCACGCGCGGCCTCGTGCGCGCGCTCGCCCCGCAGTTGACTCCCGCGTCGACGGAGGCGGGTCGCATCCGCCAACTCATCGATAACGTCACGAGCCCGGGCAGCCGCGAGATCTGGCTGCTGTTCGCGGTGCTGTCGCGCACCCTGCCCACCGGGCCGGACGTCGACAACGCCCTGCGCGGCGTGCGCCACGACGGCCTCGCGCCGTTTGTGCGCGAGCTGCTCGCCGTGCGCCGCAAGCCGGCGCAGTGGTTGGTTCCCGAGATCGAGATCATCGCCGAGCCCGTGCTGCTCGATGTGCACGACTCGGCGAGCTCGCGCCTGATGACCGGCGTGCAGCGTGTCGCCCGCTCGATCGCCCTCGAGTGGATCGAACGCCCCGGCGTGATCCTCGTCGGCTGGTCGACCCGCGGCACCCAGATGCTGCGCATCAACACCGACGCTTTTGTCAGCCGCGCGCGCCGCGGCCTGTTCGCTCGCCGACCGATCGTGCCGTGGGGTGGGCACTTTGTGCTCGCCGAGCTGGTGACCGAGCCCGAGCGGTCCGCGCGCACGCAGGCCATCGCGGACTCCGCGGGAGTGCGCAGCGCCTTTGTCGCCAACGACGCGATCCCGCTCACAACCGCCGAAACGACCGGCGCCGGAATGCCCGGTGTGTTCGCGAAGTATCTCGCCGCGGCATCCAGATTCGATGTTGCTGCCTGTATCTCGCAAGCCGCAGCCGTCGAGTACGCCGGGTGGCGCGAAATGCTCGGCTCTGCCGGTCTCACCGGGCCGCAGATCGCCGTCGTTCCGCTGCCGCTCGCGGCGGGCAATGCGCCGGCCGAGTCCGAGGCCGAGGCGCGCGCCCTGCTGCTCACCGGCGACCTTCCGATGGTGCTCGTCGTCGGCAGTCACGAGCCACGCAAGAATCACCAGGCAGTGCTGCACGCCGCTGAGGTGCTCTGGCGCGAAGGCCACGAGTTCAGCCTCGTCTTCATCGGCGGCAACGCCTGGAACAGCGCCGAGTTCGCCCTGCGTCTCGACGAGCTGCAGCAGGCCGGCCGACCCGTTGCCTCGCACAGCGGACTCTCCGAACCCGTGCTCTGGTGGGCCTACCGGCTTGCAGCCTTCTCGGTCTTTCCGTCGCTCAACGAGGGCTTCGGGCTGCCGGTCGCGGAATCGCTCGCGAGCGGCGTTCCCGCGGTGACGAGCAACTTCGGTAGCATGCGCGAAATCGCGCAGGCCGGCGGGTGTGTGCTCGTTGACCCGCGCAGCGATGCGTCCATTGCCGAGGGCATGCGCTCCCTGCTTACTGACAGCGAACTTCGGGTTACCCTCGGAGCGCAGGCGACGGCCCGAATCGAACCCGGCTGGGGCAGGTACGCCGACGAGCTGTGGCACCTTGTTCTCGATTAGGATGAAGCTTTGCCACTACACCAGGAGCCTTTCGTGACCGATTCCGCAAGGCTGCGCGCCGAGCGACTCGCTGCGCAGCCCCTCGTTAAGCTCGCCAGCGGTCCCGGCAACTTCTTCCGTGGCACCCTCGCGGGCATCCAGGAGATGTGGGAACGCCGCGAGCTGCAGGGCATCCTCGTTCGCCGCGAGATGAAGAACCGCTACAAGGACTCGACTCTCGGCTTCCTCTGGACGCTCATCAAGCCCGTCGCGATGCTCCTCATCTACGTCTTCGTTATCGGTGAGCTGCTGAGCGCATCACGCGCCGTGCCGTCGTTCCCGATCTTCGTTTTCGCCGGGCTCACGCTTTGGGGTCTCTACTCCGACATGCTGACGTCGTCGACGATGTCGATTCTGCAGAATGCCGCGCTCATCAAGAAGGTCTACCTGCCGCGCCAGGTCTTCCCGTTCGCCTCGGTCGGCTCCGCGGTTCTCAACTTCCTTGTGCAGTTCTGCGTGCTGATCGTCGCGATTCTGCTTCTGCAGCAGGTGCCGATCACGTGGGACCTCCTCTACATCTTCCCGGCCGTGCTCGTTGTGGTGATCTTCGGCGCCGGCCTCGCGCTGATGCTCTCCTCGCTCAACGTCTTCTTCCGTGATGTGCAATATCTGGTGGATGTCGCGGTCGTGATGCTCTTCTGGGCTTCGCCGATCGTGTATTCCTTCCGCGCGTTGTCCGAGAGCCAGTACGGCGGCACCTGGGTTGAGCAGCTTTACCTGCTCAACCCGATCACGGTCGCGATCATCGCCTTCCAGCGGGCGCTCTGGCTCGGCGGCCCGGCTGTGCAGCAGGAGTTCGCGGAAAAGGGCATCGACCCCGCCATGACCTACCCCGCCGACCTCGATCTTCGCCTCGGCATCCTCGTTGTTGTCGGCCTCGTGTTCCTCTGGTTCGCCGACCGACTCTTCCACCGCCTTCAGGGCAACTTCGCGCAGGAGATCTAGGCCATGGCGAAAACACCCGAGACAGCTTTTGACGCGCCGACAGTCATCCGCATCACCAACCTCACAAAGCGGTTTGTGATCCGCAAGGAGAAGAACCTCAAGGATCGCCTCGTCAACTTCGGGCGCTCCAACAAGCACAAGGACGACTTCTACGCCCTGCGCGATGTGAGCCTCGAGATCCCGGCGGGCCAGACGATCGGGCTCGTTGGCCACAACGGTTCGGGCAAGAGCACTCTCCTCAAGACTGTTGGTGGAATCATCCGCCCGACAAAGGGGCTCGTCGAGCGCCGTGGCCAGATCGCCGCGCTGCTTGAGCTCGGCGCCGGTTTTCACCCCGACCTCACCGGCCGCGAGAACATCTACATGAACGGCTCAATCCTCGGACTCAGCCGCAAGCAGGTCACCGAGAAGTTCGACGACATCGTCGAGTTCTCGGGCATCGGCGAGTTCATCGAGACGCAGGTCAAGTTCTATTCGTCGGGGATGTACGTGCGTCTCGCGTTCGCGATCGCCGTCAACATCGACCCCGACATCCTCCTCGTTGACGAGGTGCTTGCCGTCGGCGACGAAGAGTTTCAGCAGAAGTGCATGAATCGCATCAAGCAGTTCCAGCGTGACGGTTGTTCGATTGTGCTCGTGAGCCACTCGGCCGAGCAGATTCGGGAAATGTGTGACAGGGTCGTCGTTCTTAAGAACGGCGCCATCATCTACGACGGTGAAACAGAAGGCGGCCTAGCGGCCCTGTCGTCGAGTTTCGAGGAGTGACATGAAGGTATTTATCCAGGTTCCCTGCCTCAACGAGGAAGAGACCCTTCCCGCTGTGCTGCAGAGCATCCCCACGCACATCGATGGTGTTGACGAGATCGTCATCCTCATCATCGACGACGGCTCCAGCGACCGCACCCTCGAGGTAGCCCGCGAGCACGGGGTGACGCACTTTGTGCACCACACGCGCAACATGGGTCTCGCGCGGTCTTTCCGCGACGGCGTTCACTATGCGCTCGCGCACGGTGCCGACATCGTTGTGAACACCGACGGTGACAACCAGTACCCGCAGGACCGCATCCCCGACCTCATCGCACCGCTCCTCGCGGGTGAGGCCGACATCGCTATCGGCGACCGCCAGACGCACAAGATCGCCCACTTCTCCTGGGGCAAGAAGCAGCTGCAGAAGCTCGGCAGCAAGGTCGTCAACATCGCGGCCGACACGAACCTCCCCGACGCAGCGAGCGGATTCCGCGCGTACTCCAAGGAGTCGCTCATTCGCCTCAACGTCGTCACGCAGTTCAGCTACTGCATGGAGACGATCATCCAGGCCGGCAACAAGCGTCTCAAGATCGCGAGCGTGCCGATCGACACAAACGCGAAGACGCGCGAGTCCCGCCTGTTCAAGAACACCCCGCAGCACGTGATGAAGTCGGCGGAGGCAATTCTCCGCAGCTACATCATGTTCAAGCCGTTCGGCTTCTTCGCGACAATCGGCACGGTGATGTTCCTCGTCGCGCTGATTCCGTTCCTGCGCTACCTGTTCTTCATCTGGTTTGTGCCGAACTACAACGGCAACAACATCCAGTCGCTCATTCTCGGCGTCGCACTCCTCGTCGGAGCGCTCCTCTCCTTCGCACTCGGCGTTCTCGCCGACCTGCAGCGCACGAACCGCATCCTCATCGAGGAGACGCTCGAACGCATGAAGGAACTGCAGTACGGCATCAAGCGCGACCACCTCAAGGACTGATTGGATGTCGCGGGCCGGCCGTAACGGCGGGCCCGCGTCGCCCGCGCGACCGCCCACTTCCGCTGCCGTTTGTTAGCGTCGCGCCCAATCGTTGAGCCGCGCGACTGACAAAGCCCGGCGCGAGTCAGTTGCCGCGCGTGCATCGCGTGCAGCGCGGCAGCGCGCTAGCGCTCCGCGGCGCCCGTGATCTCCGGCAGCGCGCGGCGCCAGCTGAGGTGCTGCGCGACCTTGACCGCGCACACCGTAAAGGTGAGCCAGCCGGCCTCGCTGAGAATCGAGCTCTCGGCGAGCGAGGTTGTCACGAGCGCGACGATCATCAGCGTCGGCCAGACGAAGATGCGGCTGCGGTTGTGGGTCGCGAGAATCCAGGAGCGGCCGAGGGCGATGAACACAAGCGCCGCAAAGGCGAAGAGCCCGACTATGCCGAGCTGGAACCACACATCGAGGTAGGCGTTGAGCGCCGACTCGTGGGCGCGTCCGTCGATGATGTCGATCGCGTAGAAGGGCGGCAGCTCCGTGCGCCACTGGCCGACCCAGCCCCAGCCCTCGATCGGGTTGATGCGAATGAGGTCGTACAGCTCGCGCCAGAGGTCGAGACGGTAGTCGAGCTCGCGGGAGGCGTCGAGTGCCTCGAGCACGCGAGTGCGGAACGCCCACGCAAGCACAAGCGCGACAACCGCTGCGGCACCGAGGCCCGCCTGCCAGTACTTGCGCGATTCGATCGGGATGCGCCGCAACCCGAGAATCGCGAAAGACACGATGCCGAGAACGAGCAACGATCCGAAGCTCACCGGCGACTGCGAGAAGACGATAACAACGCTCGCGAGCACGATCGAAGCGATGCCCGTCGTGCGTCGCACCGACGTTGTAAACAGTTCGGTGCCGAAGGTCACAAGTGCGAGCAGTGCAACGAGCCCTAGCTGATTGCGGGTGCCCTCGATGCCCTGGATCGGCCCGCCGCTCGCGAGGTCGCCGGTGATCCCGATGAAGGTCAGCGGAGTGTCGACGAGGATGCCGGAGAAGATCTCGAGAACGAGGGATGCGACGAGCACAACCCGCAGCACGTCACCGTACACGCGCACGATCTGGATGAAGTCGCGCGTCAGTGCGATGTACACGGCCATCAGCGCGAAAGCGATCTGGTACGCGGCACCCCCGAGGGTCGCCCACTGGTATTCGCTCCACACTGTCGAGAAGAGCGACCAGCCGACGAAGACGAGGAGGGAGATCGGCCAGATGCCGTTCCACTCGAAGGTGCCTCGGCGTGAGGCGAGCGACACGAGGGCCAGCACAACGAGGCCCACAACTATCGCGATGAGCCCGGGCCAGCCGATGGTGTTCTTGAGGATGTTGGAGAAGAGCCCGGTCGACACCATTACAACGCTGAGCGACGACGCAAAGCGTGCGCTCGAAAAGAAATCGACGAGTGTCTCGCGGTTCACGGTGCTGCCGTCATCGATTGGGTGGCTTTGGTCTTCACGGCGAGGAACACGAGAAGCACAATTCCGTACTCCACGAGGATCCTGCTTTCCGCGATCGTCTGCACAAGAAGGGCGAAGATGACGAGCACCGCAAGGTAGGACTGCACGGTGAACGCGAGCTTCTCGCCGCGCGGGCCAACCGGATGGTCCGCCGCGAACAGGATAGACCGCATCGCGGTGGAAACAACGAGCGCCGCGAACACCACAACACCCACCATGCCGAGCTGGAGGAAGACATCGAGCCACGCGTTGTGCGCGTGCAACTGGCGAACACCCGAGTTCACAACGAGCGAGTCAAACGGCGCGACCCACGGCACCCAGTAGCTGACCCAGCCCCAGCCGAACCCGGGCCGCTGCACCGCGAGATGCGTGACGTTCTCCCAGATGCCGAGCCGTTCGGTGAGGTCGGGGCTCTTGCCGAGGGTTGCAAGGAGCGTCGCTGGAATTGCGATGGATGCCGCAGCTGTCGCCGCGATGACTGCGCCGAGCCCGATCCAGACCCATTTGCGGTGAGTGCGCCGCACGCGTCGCAACAGCACAACAGTCGCGATGATGACCGCGAGCACCACAACCGCGATGATGATCGTCGCCGACTTCGTGAGGACTATCGCAACGAGGGCCAGCGACATCCACAGCAGCGTTGTAATTCGACCCGTTGTGCGTGCACCCCACTGGATGCTGAACACGATGAGCGCGAGCAGGGCAACAAAGCCGAGCAGGCTCGAGTTGCCCATAATGCCCTGGATCTTGCCGCCCTCGAGCAGCAGGTTGCGCGACCAGTAGAGCATGCTCGGAACCGATTCGATCGTCGAGTAGTCGATGCCGGGCGGCGCGAAGAGCGGCAGCAGACGGCCGCGAATGAAGAGCGAGACGACGAGTTCGAAGACAAACGACGCGCCCAGCACAATGCGCAGGGCGCGGCCGAGGGCGGTGAGGAAGTCCGCCCAGGAGAGCGAAACAGCGAGGCCGAGGCCCACGATCGCCGCGGCCCAGGTGGCGCCGAGACCGAGGAGCGTCGCGCTGGGGTAGAACGACCACGTGATCGAGAGCGTTGCAAGCGCCAGGAAGGCGATCAATGGGTAGGGCAGCGAGCGCCAGGCCCAGGTGCCGCGCTTGTGTTCGCGGGCGACGATGAGCGCAGCGATGATGGTGATCGCGAGGGCGACAGCGATAAATCCGTACCAGGAGATCGAGTACCGCAGGGCTTCTCCGGCGAACGCCGTTGAGAGTGCGACTACCGCGAATCCGAGCCGGAAACCACGGTGGTCGAGAAAGCTCATGGAGCAACCCTATCTACCGAGGGTGACCGTTCCGTCCATGTCGGCGGTGGGCATCGGCCGCGCCTTGAGGCTGATGGCGCAGAGCGTGAGCAGCAGAAGTCCGTACTCCACGATGAGCCTGCTTTCGGCGACGCTCTGCACAAGAAGCGCGACGATGATGAGCAGCGGCAGGAACGTCTGGGCGCTGAACGCACGCGGAATCCGGTCGCTGCCGACCGGCCGGTTCGTCGCGAAGATCCAGGCACGGATGAGGGTCACGAGCACAAGGGAGCCGAAGACGACAAGGCCGACGATGCCGAGTTGCAGCCACATGTCGAGCCAGGCGTTGTGCGCGTGCAGCTGCCGTACGCCGTTGTTCGACGCGAGGGTGTCAAACGGTGCGACCCACGGCGCCCAATAGCTCACCCAGCCCCAGCCGAAGACCGGGCGCTGCTGGGCAAGGGTGATGACCGAGGTCCAGATATCGAGACGGTTGGTGAGGTCGGGGCTCTTGCCAACCGCGGCGAGAAGCTGCGTCGGGAAGGCGACCATTACGGCGGCTCCCGCGGCAACGACAACAAGGATGCCCGCCCAAACCCGGCCGCGGTGCGTCTCGAAGCGTCGCAACAGAAGCACGGCGATGACAACCGCTGCGAGCACAACGAGCGCGATGGTGATCGTGGCCGAGCGGGTGAGGTAGATCACAAGAGCTGCGACGGCGACCGAGAGCACACCCGTTGTGCGCGTCACGGTCTTGCCCGCGAGCTGGATGGCGAAGACGATGAGCGCGAGGAGCGCGACAAAGCCGAGCAGGCTCGAGTTGCCGACGATGCCCTGGATCTTGCCGCCGTCGACGAAGAGTTCGTTGCGCGACCAGAACAGGAGCTTCGGGATCTTGTCGGGCAGGTTGCTGTAGTCGATGCCGGGGGAGGGCCAGAACGGCAGGAGTGGAGACCGCAGGATTACCGAAACAACGAGCTCGAACAGTAGCGACAGCCCGATGATGATGCGCAGCGTGCGGCCGAGAACGAGCAGCACGTCGTGCCAGCTGAGGATGACCGCGAGCGTGAGCCCGATGATGACCGTCAGGTAGGTGACGAACAGGCCGAGGAGTGTCGCGCCGGGATAAAACGACCACGCGACAGACACTGTCGCGAGCGCGAGAAACGCGAGCAGCGGGTACGGGAGGCGCGAGATGCGCCAGGAGTCGCGGCTGCGCACGAGAAGCAGCACGCCGATGACCGAGAGCACAATGGCGATGACGCCGAAGCCGTACCACGAGAGCGAGTAACGCCACGCGTCGCCTGCGAGCACTGTGAACAAAGCGACGACCGCAAATCCCAGTCGGAACCTGCGGTCGTCGAGAGCCTTCATAGGTGTAACCCTACAGAGCGGTGCCTACACGAATGCTGCTTTACCCGTGATGGCCCGCCCGACGATGAGCGTGTTCATCTCTCGAGTGCCCTCGTAGGAGTAGATGGCCTCGGCATCGGCGAAGTGCCGCATCACGCCGTAGTCGAGCACAATGCCGTTTCCGCCGAGCAGTTCGCGACACCAGGCGACTGTCTCGCGCATGCGGCTCGTTGTGAACTCCTTTGCGAGCGCCGAGTGTTCGTCGCGCTGCAGCCCCTGGTCGAGCATCTCCGATACGCGCGTAACAAGACCGATCGACGCGGTGATGTTGCCGAGGCTCTTGGCGAGGAGCTCCTGGATGAGCTGGTGGTGCCCGATGGGCTTGCCGAACTGGATGCGCTCGCCCGCGTACTTCACCGCGGCCTCGTACGCGCCGACCGAGTTGCCGACAGCAGCCCACGCGACCTCGGCGCGGGTGAGGCGCAGCACCGATGCCGTCTCGCGGAACGACTTGGAGCCCTGGAGGCGGTTGACCTCGGGCACAACCATGTCGGTGAAGGTGATGTCGGCGTTCTGCACGATGCGCAGCGCCATCTTGTTCTCGATGCGGCTCGCCGAGTAGCCGGGAGTGGATGTCGGAACGATAAATCCCTTGACCTGGTTGTCGTCGGCGTCTCGCGCCCAGACGATTGTGACGTCGGAGACCGAGCCGTTGCCGATCCAGCGCTTCGCGCCGTTGACCACCCAGTTGTCGCCGTCACGCTTCGCGACTGTCTGAAGGCCCTGCGCGGTGTCGGAGCCGGAGAGCGGCTCGGTGAGCGCGAAGGCCCCGAGCAGTTCGCCGCTCGCAAAACGGGGGAGCCACTCCGCGCGCTGCTCGGGCGAGCCGGCAACGGCGATCGATCCCATCACGAGACCGTTCTGCATACCGACGAGAGTCGCGACCGAGGTGTCGACGCGGGCGAGCTCGAGAGCCACCCAGCCGCGGAAGACAGCGCTGTTCTCGAAGCGGCGGGTCTCCGGGTAGGGCTGGCCGAAGAGGCCGAGATCGGCGAGGTCGGTGATGACCTTGCGATCAAAGAATTCTGCCTTCGCCCAGAGGTCGTTGGCGATGGGCCGGATCTCCCGATCGAGGTACTCGCGCAGGGCGACGATTACCTCCTTTTCCTGATCGGTGAGGGAGTTTTCGTACCCGTAGAAGTCGCTGCTGAGTGCCTCAAATGACATCTGAATGCTCCATTGCTTGTCGGAATCCTCCGAAAGTCTAGGTGTGCTCACTGAGCGGCTCACAGGTGGTTGGTACTTTGGTCTAATCCATTGATAGGGGACGGCTCCATGTTTGTAGGCATCACCAATACGCCGCGCGATTACGCCTGGGGTTCGACGACGGCGATTGCGGAACTGCTCGGAACGACGCCGTCAGGATCCCCTGAGGCCGAGCTCTGGCTCGGCGCACACCCCGGTTCGCCGAGCGTTGTGCTCGAGCCCGCGAACGTCGGCGGAGCCGCAAACCTGAGCGAACTCGTCGGCCCCGCAGGCCTGCCATTTTTGCTCAAGGTGCTTGCTGCGGCGCATCCACTCTCCCTGCAGGCGCACCCGACTCTCGACCAGGCGGCCGAAGGTTTCGCACGCGAGAACGCGTTCGGCATCCCGCTTGATGCCGCGAACCGCAACTACAAGGACGCGCTGCACAAGCCCGAGCTCATCTACGCGCTGAGTGACGACTTCCGTGCGCTGTGTGGTTTTCGCGATGCCTCCGAGACGCGTTCGTCGATCGACCGGCTGCTCGGGGCGCTTCCCGGAGACGCTGCCCTCACCGGCTGGCTCTCCCGGTTGCAGGCCGACGAGGAGATCCGCTCGACGTTCGAGTGGCTCGTGTCGGGCGGCGACGACGTCGATGAACTCGTCGAAGCAGTCGTCGAGGCCGCGGCTCTTCTCGACGGACCGCACTACGCGCTCATCGCCCAGCTCGCTACCGAGTACCCCGGCGACCCGGGCATCGCTATCTCGCTGATGCTCAACCTCGTTTCGCTTCAGCCGGGCGATGTGCTCTACCTCCCGGCAGGCAACATCCACGCGTATGTCGAGGGGCTCGGCATCGAGCTCATGGCATCGAGCGACAACGTGCTGCGCGGCGGGCTCACCCCCAAGCACGTCGACGTGCCGGAGCTGCTCGGAGTGCTCGACTTCAGCCCCGTCGAGGTGCCGTACCTCGCCGCAGAGGAACCGACCCCGGGAGTACAGATTTTTCGCCCGGATGTCGCGGACTTCGTGCTCACCGTCGTCACTGTTGACGGTTCCGTCACAGTTGACGCCTCTGGCCCCGCCATCGCGCTCTGCACCGCCGGCGAGGTCGAACTCGACGGGTACACGCTCGAGCACGGCACGAGTGTTTTTGTCACGGCCGATGACGGCATCACAACGGTGTCTGGTCACGGCACCGTGTTCATCGCGACAGCGGGCTGAGCGCGTGTCCAAACTGTTATGAGTTGTTCTCAGACGTAATCCTTTCGGATGACTCGATTGGGCGGTCGCCTGCCGTAATTTAACGAGCATGCGCCGAATCTTCCCCATCGCGATTGTGACCGTGCTTGCCCTGGTGGGGTGTTCGTCGCCCGAGCCCGCTCCGACAACCCCGCCGGCCGCGGTGGAGACACCGGTTGCAAGCGCGACCCCGACGACCGAGCCCGTCATCGCGGCGCCCGGCTCGCGAATCCCGTTGGAGTGCGATGCCCTAGTCGTTGATGATCTCGCCAAGCGCGTTGTCGGCAAGGCAGCGAAAGCAATAACGACCGACGTCACAACAACACACTCCGTGTACACGGCGGCAAGCGACCAGGTCGGGGTGCTCACCTGTAATTGGGAGGGTGCCAAGCGATCCCTCTACCTCTCAGCGATTGTCGACGGCAAGAAGATGTTCGACAGAGTGATGGGCTTCGCCGACAAGAATGCTGTCGACAACACTGTGGGAGATGCCTCGCGAATCTCCTGCTACATCTACGAGAAGAACTATGCACAGTGTGATCTCTCCGTGCTGACGGGGGAGTACTGGATGAACGGGTTGTACTCCATCTCGGGAAAGGACCTCAAAAAATCGGCGCTCGTTGCCGATCTGGAAGAACTTCTCTCTGACGCAACAGTTGCGCTCGACGCGGCGGGCGGACCCTTGCCGAAGTGGACTGCTGAGGTTGAAAGCACGATCGCCTACGGCGAGTGTGATGCGCTCGATCCGAACGGTGCTGTTGCCGCGGCCTATGGCGAAGACGCAAAGACGTTCGTGCCTCGGGAAGCAGGGAGTGGCGACCAGTCCGCCCTGTCGACGCTCGCGTGGCAGCGCGCGCAACTGCTGGGCTGTGAGTGGTCTGCGTCGGGGGAGTCGTACTCGTACCGCTCCTTCTACGCGTCGTATGTCCCCGGTTCCGGGTGGGCGTGGAAGTACCGAGACTCACGGGAAGGCAAGTCGATAGCCGTTGCTGGCGCCGACGAGGCGTTCGGAGCGTGCTCTGAAGGGTCTTGCTTTGCGCAGGTGCTCTATAAGGATTCCTGGCTGGTCTTCAACTACAACTCGAGCAATCCGACAAAGATCGCGCACCTGATCAAGGGCATCGAGGCCCTCCTTCCCGAGCTTCCCCTTCGCAGTACTACCTAAGGATTCGAGCGTCGCGTTATGAACACAAGATCCACGCCTGCGGCGGTTGTCGTCGCGATCCTCCTGCTCGCCGGCTGCGCTCAAGCGCCAGCACCGACTGACGATGGTGCAACACCGACCGCTCCTGTTGTCGAGTCGCCGACGCCAACTCCGGAGCCCACGCAGGAGCAGGAGACCGGGCTCGTGCGCCCCGCACAGGTTTTCGAGGGCGACTGTGATTCGGTCTTCTCGATCGACGAGCTCAAGGCGATTCTTGGCTCTTCGATCGCGCCGAGCGGCGATCCCGAGGTCACTGGTGAGTTCGTCCCGCCTCTGCTGGTCGAGCAAGTGAGCGGTGTGAACTGTTCGTGGGCGACAAAGAACTACACAAACGGCCTTGTCGTGACTATCCTTCCCGCCGCTGCTGTCACCTCGCGCGAGGCCAAACAGTGCACAAAGGGCGATCTCGAGTTCAACCCGAACATCAGCTGCCAGATGGAGTCGGAGATCAACGACATCCGACTGAGCGGAATCGCGTGGTTCGGCAAGGGCAGCGCCGCAATCAACGGCGAAAAGACGGCAAAGCTTGTCGAAATCTTTGAGAGCAAGGCCGCCGCGGCTACCGCGGTTCCCCTCCCCATTCCGGCGGATGGCGCGTGGCAGAACCCCGCGGAGTGCTCCCTCATCGAGCCCCTACTCGATAACCCAGGGATGCTCAACGGCACCGATGACCTGCAGGTCTACCAGGGCGGTGGCTCTGACGCGTACTTCACCCCCGCGGAAAGCGAACTCAATGGATTCATCGATGACCAGGACCAGGTGCAGTGCGCGATAACCACAGCCGACCCTAACCGTGTGCTCACACAGGATGAACTCGCTGCCGGGATGATCCGGTCAGCAGGCTTCGGAGCGGTCGGCGGTGCGGCCTGGGCTCAGGATCTGATCGCCGAAATTCCAGGAACCGAGGAGATTGCAATTCCCGGTGTGGAGCGCGCGCTTCTGATCAAGTCCGAGAACGGCACACGGCTCGCGGTCTTCGATGGACCGAACTATCTGCAGGTGACCTTCGAGCCCGGCACAAGCAAAAAGACCTACTCGTCGATCGCGCTTGTGCTCAAGGCGCTCAACGATGGGCCGGTCGGCTAGCCGGCCTCGCGAGCGCCGAACGCGCGGCGGTACGACGTTGGGGTCGTCTGCAGCACCTTGAGAAAGTGGTGCCGCATAACGGCTGCCGTGCCGAAGCCAGTGTCCTGGGCGACTGATTCAAGCGCGTTGTCGGTCTCTTCGAGCAGCAGCTGGGCACGCAGGATGCGCTGGCGGTTGAGCCACGCGGCCGGCGTTGTGCCGATGTCGGCGCGGAACCGGCGTGCGAAGGTGCGCGACGACATCAGTGCCTTGCGGGCGAGCTGGTCGATCGTGAGGTCTTCGTCGAGGTGCTCGAGCATCCACTCGGTCACAACCGCGAGCGAGTCGCTCTTGCATTCCTGAATCGGCGACTGGATGTACTGGCTCTGACCACCATCGCGCTGCGGAGGCACAACCATGCGGCGCGCGATGACGTTGGTTGCGGCGGCGCCAAGTTCTTTGCGCACTATGTGCAGCGCGGCGTCGATGCCTGCGGCGGTTCCGGCGCTCGTGACAACGCGGCGGTCTTCGACGAAAAGCACGTCGGCGTCGACGGTGGTGAGTGGGAAGTGATCCGCGAGCTTTGTTGTGTGCATCCAGTGGGTGGTCGACTTGCGACCGTTGAGGATGCCGGCCTGGGCGAGCGCAAACGCGCCACTGCAGACGCTCAGCACCCACGCCCCGCGAGCCTCCGCGGCACGAATGACATCGAGAAAACGCTCATCGATGTTTTCGATGTTGTGCGCGGGTACGGCGATGAGGTCGGCGTCGGCTGCGACATCCAAACCCGCTGTGATGTGCATGTCGAAGCCAAGGCTCGTGCGTACGGGGCCGGGGTCGGCTGTCGCGATGGTGAAGTCGAAGACCGGGCCGCCACTATCCCGCCGATCGACACCGAAGACCTCGCAGATGACACCGAATTCGAACGGTGCGACTCCGGGGATGGCGAGGAGGACGATCTTTTCGAGCATGGCGACCTTCGTGGCAGGAATGAGCTTATTTGTGGCTATCCTGCCACTGTCGGCAGGAATTGCCAAGTCGTAGATTTACTGCCATGGCACTCATCATGGGAATCCTGGCAATAACAGCGGTGGTCGCAACAATCGCGAGCGTGCGAGTTGCGGCCCGTGATGGCTACGCGCAGCAGCCGACGAGGTGCAACTACTAAACCGCTACCGTAGGAGCCATGACATGGCTTGTGACTGGCGGAGCGGGATACATCGGCGCCCACGTGGTGCGCGCACTTACCGGGGCGGGGCTCGACACTGTTGTGCTCGACGACCTGTCGAGTGGGCACGAGAAATTCGTTCCTGACAGTGTGCCCTTTGTGCGTGGCTCGATCCTCGACGGCGAGCTTGTACTCGGCACGCTGACGAAGTACGCGGTCACGGGCGTCATTCACGTTGCGGGCTACAAGTACGCCGGCGTCTCGGTGCAGCGCCCGCTGCACACCTACGAGCAGAACGTCACGGGAACCGCCGTTTTGCTCGCGGCAATGAACGAAGCGGGAGTTGACCGCATCGTGTTCTCCTCGAGCGCCGCCGTCTATGGCACCCCTGACGTTGATCTCGTCACCGAGGAGACCCCGAAGAACCCGCAGTCGCCCTACGGCGAGTCCAAACTCATCGGGGAGTGGCTGCTGCGCGACCAGGCGATTGCCGTGGGCCTGCACCACACGAGCCTGCGTTACTTCAACGTCGTCGGCTCCGGAGACCCGTCGATTCGCGACACAAGCCCGCACAACCTGTTCCCCCTAGTATTTGACGCGCTCGCCGCGGGCAAGGTCCCGCGCATTAACGGCAACGACTACGCGACCGCCGACGGCACAAACGTGCGCGACTACATCCATGTCTCCGACCTCGCGCTGTCGCACGTCGCCGCCGCGAAACGGCTGGACGCTGGGCTGCCCGTTGAAGCCGCGTACAACCTCGGTAGTGGCGAGGGAGTGTCTGTCGGGCAGATTATGTCGACGGTGGCGGATGTCACGGGCGTCGCCTTTGAGCCGGAGATCGCCGCGCGCCGACCGGGTGACCCCGCGCGCATCGTCGCTTCGGGTGAACTCGCGGCGCGCGATCTGGACTGGGCAATGCGTCACTCGCTCGCCGACATGGTCTCCAGCGCGTGGGACGCGACTCGCGGCGCGTCATAGCAGGTTAAACCGAGCGAACGATTTATCATCGTCGACTTGACTCTCGCTAATTACACGGGTGTAATTATCTCTAACGCATTTGGCCACACCGGGCCGGGCGTGGAGGGAAGTGTCATCATGGCGAACAGCGAATACGCCGCCGCCGCAGACCTCCCATCTGTCGGAGCTGCCGCACAGCTGGGGTCTCCCCGTGCCGGAGTTCCTGACAACTGGTTCGTCGACCCGGTCAAGCTCGGCGTTCCCGGAGTTCGCCAGCGCACCGAAGACGATGAAGAAGCCCTCGCGTGGCAGACGGACTCGCTGTGTGCGCAGACCGACCCCGAGGCTTTCTTTCCCGAAAAGGGCGGATCGACCCGCGAGGCGAAGAAGATCTGCGGCTCGTGCGAGGTGCGCAACCAGTGCCTCGAGTATGCACTTGAGAACGACGAACGCTTCGGCATCTGGGGCGGGCTCTCCGAGCGCGAGCGTCGTAAGTTGCGCAAGCGCGCGTAGTGCTCATTTAGGGCCTAAAGGTAGTACTCGCTTGTGCGCTTCGGCGTGTGTGCGGGGGCTGACCAGCTATGGCGCTTAGGCTCACAACGATGCAACCGAGAGTCACAGCGATACTCGTCGCCCGTAACGGGGCCGCGTATCTCGACCGAACCCTTGCCGCCCTGACGCGGCAGGTTCGACGACCGGACTCTCTCGTGGTGGTCGACGCCGGTTCAACCGACGCGACATCGGCGCTGCTGGCAGCAGCCCAGCCGACCCAGTTCGTTTCGGGTCGCGGCAAGCCAACTCTCGGTGATGCGATTGCCCGAGGCCTCGCTGCCGCGGCGCCCTCGGACACCGGCGCCTCAGGTGCCGACAACGACTGGCTCTGGCTGCTCGCCCACGACAACGCCCCCGAGCCGCGCGCCCTCGCCGAGCTACTCGGTGCCGTCGAGATCGCGCCCTCGGTCGCGGTCGCCGGCCCCAAGCTGATGCGCTGGGATCGCCCCGACACCATCTCGTCCTACGGCTCGACCCTCACCCGATTCGGCACCTCCGTCGAACTCGTCGTTGACGAACTCGACCAGGCCCAGCACGACCGCTCGAGCGACCTGCTCGCGCTCGCCGCCGGTGGCCTGCTTGTGCGTCGCTCGGTATGGGCGAAGCTCGGCGGTTTCGATCCGGCGCTTCCGCACGTGGATGCCGCGCTGGACTTCTGCATCCGCGTGCGACTCGCTGGCCACCGCATCGTCGGTGTGCCGGGCGCGCGAGTTGCGAGCGCCGGTGGTCCCGAGAGCTTTGGTCGCGGCGAGGTCAGCCGCGCCACCCACGCCCGCTTCGCACGTTCGGCACAATTGCACCGGAGGCTCACCTACGCACCCGCCGCCGCCGTGCCCGTGCACTGGCTCTCGCTGGTGCCACTCGCCGTCACCCGCTCGATAGCCGACCTGCTCGGCAAGAACCCGGGAGCGATAGCGGGGGAGTTCTCCGCTGCGTTCGCAGCAGCATTCGGAACCGGCGTCGCGGCATCGCGCTCCAACCTGCGCCGCGAGCGCTCGCTCGGCTGGGGGGTCATCGCACCGTTCCGCATGCGGTCGCGCGAGGTGCACGAATTGCGCGCCAACCGCAGGGACGCTCGCGCGGCCTCCGAGGTGGGCGAAGCGCCCCGTGCCCGGGCAGCGTTCCTCTCCGGTGGTGGCGCCTGGGTGGTTCTCGCCCTCGCCGCAGTCGGTGCCCTGATGTTTGGCCCGTTGCTCGCCGCGACCTCGGTCGTCGGCGGCGGGCTCGAGCCGCTCAACGCGAGTCTCGCCGCACTCTGGTCGAACGTCGGTTACGGCTGGCGCGACGTGGGCGCTGGCTTCATCGGCGCGGCTGATCCCTTCGCCTGGGTGCTCGCGGTTCTCGGCACACTCACGTTCTGGTCGCCCTCCCTCAGCATCGTTGTGCTGTATCTGGTTGCGCTGCCGCTGGCCGCGCTCGGGGCGTGGTGGGCAGCGACACGAGTTGCGGAACGCGCGTGGGCACCCGCCGTCGCCGCCGTGCTGTGGGCACTTGCGCCGCCCTTCCTCTCGTCGCTCACAACCGGGCACCTGGGCGCCGTCATCGCCCACCTTCTGCTTCCGTGGCTTGTTGTTGCACTGCTCGGCTCTGCTCGCACGTGGTCTGCCGCCGCGGCATCCGCTCTCCTGATGGCCGGCATCGGCGCGAGTGCGCCGTCGCTGATTCCCGTTCTGTTGCTCGGCTGGCTGGCCTGGATCGTGTCGCACCCGACGCGCATTCACCGCATGGTCGCCATTCCTCTGCCGCTCGTTGTGCTGTTCGCGCCGCTCGCGATCCACCAGTTTCTCGCTGGCACGCCGCTCGCGATCTTCGCCGACCCCGGTGCGGTTGTGCAGAGTGACGCGGTCTCCGGCTGGCAGCTCGCGCTCGCGTCGCCGGGCGGAAACTTGAGCGGCTGGGATGCCGTACTGCCCGATCTCGGCGCCCCGATCGTTGTCGCCGTGTTGCTCGCCCCGCTCGCGGCCCTCGCCGTTCTCGCACTCTTCCTGCCGGGCGCACGTCGGGCGGTGCCCGCGATGGCGATCGCACTCGTCGGCTTCGTCACGGCGGTGATCGGTTCGCACCTCGCGGTCTCCTTCGACGGTGCAACGCCCGTCACCATCTGGACCGGCGCAGCTCTCAGTGTCTTCTGGCTCGGCCTCGTGGCTTCGGCGGCGATCGCGCTTGAAGCCATCGGTCGCGCGATTGTGCTGCCCGCGCTCGCGCTAATGCTCACGGTCGCCACTCTCGCGTGGCCGCTCATTCTCGCCTCGCTCACCGGCGCCGTCGCGATCGAAGCGGGGACCGGGCGGATGCTGCCCGCCTTCGTCACGGCGGAGGCTGCAAACAATCCCGCGCTCGGCACTCTCGAGTTTGTCGCAGAGGCCGATGGCGGCATCGCTGTCGAGCTGCACCGTGGCACCGGCACAACGCTTGACGACGAATCGACGCTCGCGTCTACGGCGACCACCGCAACCGACGCCCAGAAGCGACTCGCGATTCTCGCCGGCAACCTCGCTTCGCGCAGCGGCTTCGACTCTGCCGCGGAGCTCGACGCTCTCGGTATCGGCTTTGTAGTCGCCGCGCCCGCGACAGGCGAGGCCGCAGAAGACACCTACAGTCGCGTCGCCGAGTCCCTCGACGCAAACCCCAACTTCACCGGCGTTGGTTCGACAGCTTTCGGCTACCTCTGGCGCTACGAGCCGACGGCAGCTGCTGAGCCGATCGACACCGACCGCGGGGCTCTCGGCACGATCATCGTCGTCACCGAGGGCATCCTGCTCGGCGCTCTTTTCCTGCTCGCCGTGCCGACTCCGGGGCGCCGCCGCGTCGCCGCGACCGTGACCGACGATGAAGACGAGCTCGCGACCGACTTCGACGAGGACAACAATGACTGACCCGACTCCGACCCTCGAACCCGATACGCAGGAGGCGGTCGTCGCCCGCTCGCCGCGTCGCGGATTCGCTGTCGGTGCGCGCGTCATCACGGGAACCGTCGGGCTCGCCGTTGCAGCGGTAGCCATCGCGGCCGCCGGGCTTCTGCCGCTACCTACAATTGCCGCGAAACCGGCAAACGTTCTCGTTACACCCGTGCCCACCGCACAGGAGCTTGTCTGCGCGGGCGGACTGCTGCGACTCGGCGACGAGACCGGGCAGGACGCCACCACCGCGACATCCATTGGTTCGTCGATTGTGACGTCAGCGGCCTCAAGTGGCGAGGTCGTGACGGACACGCTCGATGGACCGGGCGGACAGGCGGCTCCCCGCAGCATTCGCTCTGCACCCAACGAGAGCGCCGACGCCGACGCGGTGCTGCTCGCGGGCAGCCAGTCGCAGGTTGCGGCGAGCGGCGAGTTCGCGGGCCTCGCGGCCGCCGAGTGCGCCGGGGTCTCGACCGACTCCTGGCTCGCCGGGGGAGCGACCACTGTCGGGCGCACAACACTGCTGACGATCTCCAACCCCTCCGAAGTTGTTGCGACCGTCGCCCTCGCCATCTCGAGCGAGGACGGCACGATCGACACCCCCGGGCTCACCGGCATCATCGTGCAGCCGCACGCTCAGCGCGTTATCCCGCTCGCCGGTCTCGCGCCCGAAACTGAATCGCCGGTTGTACACGTGACAAGCCAGGGCGGCCAGGTCGTCGCCAACCTGCAGCAGTCCACCGTGCGTGGGCTCGAGGCGGGCGGTGTCGACCTCATCGGAGCGACCGCTCGTCCGAGCCGCGAACTTGTGATTCCCGGTGTTGTCATTCGCAACTCGGCGAGTGTCGGAGGCAGGCTCGGTGAGTCAGGGTTCGCCGACCTGACGACGGTGCTGCGAGTGCTGGTGCCCGGGAGCGATGACACAAGTGTCACTGTCGGACTCGTCTCGGATGACCCGGACACCGCCGGTGCCTCGTTCACCTACGACCTCGTGGCCGGTGTCGTCTCCGACCTGCCGATCGAAGAGGTTGTCGACGGCAGCTACACGGTAACCATCAAGGCTGGCGCTCCTGTTGTCGCGGCCATGCGGGTCTCCACGGTCGCGGTGCGCGCTTCGCTCGCCGGCACACAGGCGAGCGACTTCGCCTGGCTGAGTGCTGCGACGAAGGTCTCAAGCGACACACTCGTCGCTGTCGCCGACGGCCCCTCGCCCGTGCTCCACGTCAACAACCCGACAGCGGAACCCATCACCGTGACCATCGCGGCGCAGGGTGCCGGCACCGACCTCAGTCTGGAGGTTCCGGCGCGGTCAACGGCAGTCACCCCTGTCGTCGCGCGCACGACCTACCGGCTCTCCGGTTTCACGAGCATTTACGCGTCGGTCACGTTCGTCGGCGAAGGCCAGCTCGCGGGCTACGGTGTTCAGCCGCCCGCGGTGACGTCGAGCGAGATCACCGTCTACCCGTAACGAGTTAGAAGTTACGAAAGCGCTCGGGCGCGAGATCCCAGGGGTCTTTGCCGAGCAGCTCGGCCACGGCACGGAAAACGCAGGACTCGATCATCATGCGACGATGCAGGTCGTCGTAACGGTGAAGTCGTGACAGCCGTTCGACGGGAAGCCGGTAGAGAATGACGCGGCGCTCGGGAGCAATGACCCGCCAGCGGTCGACGCCGATCGAGCCGCCGAGCTGCGACGGCATGCCGGCAACCTCGAAGCTCACATGCGCGAGCTCCTCGGGCCAGAGGTCTTTGAGGTACTCCGCCGTCGACGCGACTGTCATCTCGAACAGGTCGGCGCGGCTGCGAAGCAGGGGCAGGAAAGGCCCCGTAACAGCGGCCCGGATGCCACGACCGTGACGGTCGCGAGCGAGCCCACGCCGTGACGCTGCGACTGTGTTTCTCCGGGCACGAACCATCCGCCAAGTCTACGTCGGCGAGCCGACTGCCGACCGGCCGCCGAAGTTCTAGGCTTGACCCACAATGACAGGCCGACCGTGCAGCAAGGTTGCGTGCAACCACGATGCTGTGTCGACCCTCACCTACGTCTATGCCGATTCGATGGCCGTGCTCGGGCCGCTCAGCCAGAACGCTGAGCCGCACAGCTACGATCTGTGCGCAAAGCACGCTGAACGGCTCTCTGTGCCACTCGGGTGGCAGGTCATCCGTCATGTAGTTTTGGGGGCATGAGTTCTCCAACCCCAGATTTGACCGCATTCGTCAAGACGTACGATGTGCGTGGTCTCGTCGGAAGCCAGCTCACGAGCGAGGTCGTCGCAGCCCTCGCCGCTGGTTTTGTCGATGAACTAGGAGCCGCCGGAACCGACGTTGTTGTCGGCCACGACATGCGCGATTCCTCGCCCGAGTTTGCTGCGGCCTTTGCCCGCGGAGCCCAGGCTCGCGGCGCGAACGTTGTGTCGATCGGACTGTGCTCGACCGATGAGACGTACTTCGCTTCCGGGTCGCTCAACGCACCGGCCGCGATGTTCACGGCGTCGCACAACCCCGCGACCTACAACGGCATCAAGTTCAGCCGTGCCGGTGCGCAGGGCATCAGCGCCGATACCGGACTGCACGCGATCCGCGACCGCGCAATCGCTTTTCTCGCCGACGGTATCGAGCCCGTTGCGACAGCCGGAACCTTCCGTGAGCTCGATGTTCTCGCCGAGTACGCAGCACATCTGCGTGGCCTCGTCGACCTGCGCGACATCCGCCCGCTTCGTATTGTTGTTGACGCCGGAAACGGAATGGGTGGGCTCACCGTACCCGCCGTTCTCGGTGACGCGGCAGGTCTCGCAGCGTTGCCGCTCGAGATCATCCCGATGTATTTCGAATTGGATGGCACGTTCCCCAACCACGAGGCGAACCCCCTCGAACCCGCAAACATCGTTGACCTGCAGAAGGCCGTTGTCGAGCATGGCGCCGACCTCGGGCTCGCGTTCGACGGAGACGCCGACCGCTGCTTCGTTGTCGACGAGCTCGGCAATGCCGTGACGCCGTCCGCCGTCGCTGCAATCGTCGCGCTGCGTGAGATCAAGCGCGTTCGTGCACTGCAGCCCGAAGGTGACATCGTCGTTCTGCACAACCTGATCACCTCGAACATCGTGCCCGAGACGATTGAGGCCGCCGGCGCGATCGCCGTGCGCACAAACGTCGGGCACTCGCTCATCAAAGACAAGATGGCTGAGACGGGTGCAATCTTCGGTGGAGAGCACTCGGCGCACTACTACTTCCGCGATTTCTGGGGAGCCGACAACGGCATGCTCGCCGCGATGCACCTCATCGCCCAGTTCGGCGAGTTCGACGGACCGCTCTCCGAACTCAGCAAGCAGTACACGCCGTACGCGCTGAGCGGCGAGATCAACTCGGTTGTGAAGGACGTGCCGTCTGCCTACACGCGCATCGTCGATGCTTTTGCCTCGCAGGGCACCTTCGATGAACTCGACGGGCTCACGGTGACGGGCAACGTCGCGCAGGATGCACCGTTCTGGTGGTTCAACGTGCGCCCCTCGAACACCGAGCCGCTGCTGCGTCTCAACGTCGAAGCGGGAACCCCCGCAGAGATGCAGCGCATTCGCGACGCGGTGCTCGCCCTCATCCGGGCATGACCCTCGACCTCGTGGCGCGGCTTCGCGCCGCGGGGTGTGTCTTCGCCGAGGAAGAGGCGGCGCTGCTTGTCGCGTCACCCCGGTTCTCCGAAGACCTCGTCGAGCGGCGCATCTCCGGTGAGCCGCTCGAGTACGTGCTCGGCTGGGCTGCCTTTATGGATGCGCGTTACGCCATTTCGCCCGGAGTTTTTATCCCGCGCCACCGCACCGAGTTTCTCGTGCGCACTGCAGCATCGGCCGCCCCGGGATCGCCCGTGATTCTCGACCTGTGTTGCGGAACCGGGGCGCTCGGGCTCGCCCTGCAATCTCTCGCTGGCGGCACCCTCGTCGCCGCCGACATCGACCCCGCGGCAGTGCACTGTGCGCGGGCAAACGGCGCAGACGCGTACGTTGGCGACCTCTTCGACGCGGTGCCCGCTTCGCTGCGCGGCCGGGTCGACGTGCTGTTGGCAAACACTCCGTATGTGCCGACGGCGGCGATTGCGTTCCTGCCCGGAGAGTTTCGCGAGCACGAGGCACGCGCGGCTCTCGATGGAGGGTCGGACGGCCTCGACCTGCAGCGCAGGGTTGCGGCCGCGGCATCCACCTGGCTCGCTCCCGGCGGAGTCGTCTACGTCGAAGCCAGCGAAGAACAGGCGCCCGTGTCGGCGGCGCTCTTCGAAGACGCGGGGCTGAGCGTGCGGATACTCGCCGACGAGGACACGACGATCGTCGCGGCGCGGTCAAGCCCGCACCGCTAGCGCGCGGGCATGGGACAATAGCCCCATGTCTCTCGCACCTGCCACAACCCTGCCGTTCAAGGTCGCCGACCTCAGCCTCGCCGAGTCCGGTCGTCACCAGTTCCGTCTCGCCGAGAACGAGATGCCGGGCCTGATGGCCCTGCGCGAGGAGTTCGGTGCGTCGCAGCCGCTCAAGGGTGCACGCATCGCCGGCTCGCTGCACATGACCGTGCAGACCGGAGTGCTCATCGAGACTCTCGTTGCCCTCGGCGCGCAGGTGCGCTGGGCGAGCTGCAACATCTTCTCGACGCAGGACGAAGCGGCCGCCGCTGTTGCCGTCGGTCCCACGGGAACCGTCGAAGCGCCCGCTGGCGTTCCGGTCTTCGCGTGGAAAGGCGAGACCCTCGAGGAGTACTGGTGGTGCACCTCGCAGATCTTCGACTGGAGCACTGAGGCCAACCTTGCGGGCGAGCACTGGGATGGCCCGAACATGATCCTCGACGACGGGGGCGACGCAACGATCCTCGTGCACAAGGGCCGCGAGTTCGAGCTCGCCGGTGCCGTGCCCGACGCTGCGGCTGGCGACAGCCACGAGTGGACTGTCATCCTCGACACCCTGCGCGCTTCGCTCGCCGTCTCGACCGACCGCTGGACGAAGATCGCCGCCGAGATCCAGGGCGTCACCGAAGAGACAACGACCGGCGTTCACCGCCTCTACGAACTCGCAAAGACCGGTGAGCTGCAGTTCGCCGCCATCAACGTCAACGACTCCGTGACGAAGTCGAAGTTCGACAACAAGTACGGCATCCGTCACTCGCTGCCCGACGGACTGAACCGCGCTACCGACGTGCTCATCGGCGGCAAGGTGGCGTTCGTCGTCGGATACGGCGACGTCGGCAAGGGTGCCGCCGAGGCTCTGCGCGGCCAGGGCGCTCGCGTCATCGTGAGCGAGATCGACCCGATCAACGCGCTGCAGGCGGCAATGGACGGCTTCCAGGTCACAACGGTCGAGAGCGTGCTCGACACCGTCGACATCTTCGTGACCGGAACCGGCAACGAGAACGTGCTCACCGTCGACCACCTGCTCGGCATGAAGCACCTCGCAATCGTCTCGAACGTCGGTCACTTCGACAATGAGATCGACATCGCAGGCCTCGAGAAGCTCGAGGGAGCCGTGAAGGTCGAAATCAAGCCGCAGGTGCACGAGTGGCGCCTGCCCAACGGCCGCAGCATTCTTGTGCTCTCCGAGGGACGCCTGATGAACCTCGGAAATGCGACGGGTCACCCCTCGTTTGTGATGAGCGCATCGTTCACCAACCAGGTGCTCGCGCAGATCGAACTCTTCTGCCACCTCGAGAACTACCCCGTGGGCGTCTACGTGCTGCCCAAGCACCTCGACGAGAAGGTCGCGCGACTGCACCTCGACGCCCTCGGCGTTGTACTCACGGAACTCACGCCCGAGCAGGCCGCCTACATCGGCGTTCCGGTGGATGGCCCTTACAAGGTCGACCACTACCGCTACTAGGCCAGGAGTACTTGTTGGTTGAGTAGTGAGCGCCAGCGAGCGTATCGAAACCACTCGTGGGTTTCGATACGGCCGTGGGCGGCCTACTCAACCAGCAAGAGTTCACGCTCCGAGAAACCGGGCGGCCTACTCAACCAGCAAGAGTTCACGCTCTGAGAAACCGGGCGGCCTACTCAACCAGCAAGAGTTCTACCGCTCCGGGAACCCGTGCGGCCGACCGGTGAGCACCGGTTCGAGCCGATCCCGCCCCGACTTCTCAAGCTCGAGCGCCGTCGTCTCGCGATCGCGGCGGAGGGCCGAGATCGCGGCAAGGAACAGCTCCGCGCGCGCCGAGGGCAGCGGCGACACGTAGGGCGCCGCCTCGTGGGCGAGCTCGCGTGCGATGCGGTCGCGGGAATCCCAGGTGAGGTGCCCGGCCTGCGCCAAAAACTGCGCGATGCGGCGAATGAGGCGGTCGGGCATACGGCCAACGTCCGCCGTGAGCGCCCACTGTTCGAGTTCTGCGGGAACCGCGTAGTACGGCCGCGGTGTCGTTGAGAAGCGTTCGTACTGGCTGAAGGTTCCCGCGAGGAGGTCGCCGAGCCGCTTCGAGCGGGCGGTGAGCAGCGCGGTGATCGCCGCGAAACCGCCGAAGGTCATGTAGGTATCGAGCACTCCAACGAGCGAGCGGATGAACGCGTGCCGAAAGCCGATAGCGCCACCGTCGTCGCGCACAATGCGCACGCCGAGCGCGAGGCGCCCAAGCGACTTGCCGTGCGACAGGGTCTCGACGACCATCGGCGCGACAACGATAAAGAGCACAAGGATTGTGATCGACACGGCATTCATCACCGCTGAATTGAGACCGAGGGCGGCGACGACCGGCGGAATCGCAAAGAAGAAGACCAGCAGATAGCTGCCGAAGTACACGAGCCAGTCGATGATCGCGCCGGCAGCGCGGATGACAAAACTCGCCGGACGAAGGTCGAGCGCGACGGCTTCACCGGTAATCAGTTCGGTTTGTGCTTCGTCATGGGCCTCAAAGGCGACGTGCTCAGGGGCGGGCATGCAATCATTTAAGCAGATGGATCTTGACGCATACTCAGCCGCTCATAGCGAAGAGTGGGATCGCCTTGCCCAATTGGGCAAAAAGCGCAAGTTTTCCGGACCTGAAGCCGACGAACTGATCGAGCGGTACCAGTCCGGAGCGTCGGATCTCTCGGCGATTCGCACAACAACCGCCGGGTCGCTTGAGGGAGAGAAGCTCTCGATCTTTTTGTCGCGGGCGCGGCTGCGGTTCACCGGGACATCCACCAATGTGCTTGCCCGAGTGCCGGAATTCTTCGCCTGGCACCTGCCTGCCGCTCTGTACCGCATCCGCTGGTTGAGCCTCGTGATCACGCTGCTGACCCTCATCATCGCGGCGCTCTACATGTGGTGGGGCATGTCAAACCCTGAGGTCATCGCGACGATGGGCGACCCTGGCGCTATCGAGCAGTACGCCAAGGAAGACTTCGTCAACTACTACTCCGAGCACTCCGGTACGGCTTTCACCGGTTTCGTCTGGACCAACAACGCCTGGCTCGCCGCCCAGTGCATAGCGTTCGGCATCATCGGCGTGTACGCGCCGTACCTGATGTTCACAAACGCGCAGAGCCTCGGCCTGAGCGCCGCGATGATGGCCGAGTACGACCGTCTCGACGTCTTCTTTCTCTACATCGCTCCGCACGGGCAGCTCGAGTTGTATTCAATCTTCGTCGCCGGTGCCGCGGGCATGCGCATCTTCTGGGCGTGGATCGCACCCGGTGCCCGCACGCGCACCCGAGCGCTCTCCGAAGACGGTCGCGCGCTCTTCACCGTCGTCGTCGGGCTCGCGCTCGCGCTCTTCGTTTCCGGTGTCATCGAGGGATTTGTGACGCGCCAGGACTGGCCGTGGGTCATTAAGATCGGCATCGGCACAGTCGCGCTTGGCGCCTTCCTCTTCTACCAGTGGGGTGTTGGCCGTCGTGCGGCTCGCCTTGGGCAAACCGGCGACCTCGACGAGTTCGAGTCCGGTGCGAAGCAGCTCGTCGCGGGATAGCCACCAAGGCAACCCTTATTTTGAGCCGTTCACGATAAGGCGTATCGTGAAGGGCATGGAGACGATCACCGAGAGCGACCTGCGCACAGCGGGGCTCAAGGTCACGTCCAGTCGTCTTGCCGTCATCGATGCCCTCGGCAAGAACCCGCACAGCAACGCCGAACTGCTGCGCGCGGCCATCGGCACGGAGATCTCGGTGCAGTCCGTGCACAACGTGCTTGCCGACCTCACCCGGGTGTCGCTCGTGCGCCGCATCGAGCCCGCCGGTTCCGCCGCGCTGTACGAACTGCGCGTCGGCGACAACCATCACCACGTCGTCTGCACAAACTGCGGTGCCGTCGGTGACGTTGACTGCGCCGTCGGGCACGCGCCGTGCCTGCACCCCTCGGACTCCAACGGCTTCACGATCAGCAGCGCCGAGGTCACTTTTTGGGGCGTCTGCTCCGCATGCCAAGCATTTTCTACAGCATCATCCACAACCAACGGGAGAACATCATGACCGACAAGTACACAACGAGCCAGACGGGTTCCGCCGTTCCGAGCGATGCCCACTCGCTCACCGCGGGCAACGACGGCGTCACGGCGCTGCACGACCGCTACCTCGTCGAGAAGCTCGCGCAGT
>Ga0247805_1000138_pt1 | contig 46969 bp, 56 predicted proteins | sample UWRJL044104R1_FD_180930 | JGI IMG/M metagenome (GOLD analysis project Ga0247805, IMG submission 180930) | Plant litter microbial communities from Arlington Agricultural Research Station in Wisconsin, United States - UWRJ-L044-104R-1 | ecosystem: Environmental > Terrestrial > Plant litter >...
ACCGCGGCATCCTTGAGTCCGGGGTTAGCGGAGGTCGCGGTGGCGGACGTCGTCAGTTTGCTCGGGGCATTCACCGAGATTGTGTACGTCGCCTTGTCGTTGGGTGTGTTGTTGTTGGGGTAGGCGGTCATCGCGCCAATCGGCTGATTGACGAACGTCGCACCGTCAGTTGTGGCGTTCCATCCCTCCGACGAACCGTCGGTGTCGGCGTGCCTCACCGGAATGCCCGAGTACTTCACAACCGTTGTAAACGTTCCGTCGACCGGGGTCGCGGGGGTCACGATGAGCTTGTGCACATCGGTCGTAGCGTTGCTCGTTGTCGTGTTTTCGATACGGCTGAACGTTGCCGGTTCGCCGTTGACCGTGACCGAGTTGACGTTGAGAGTTGCGGCGGCGAGTGTCGACGCAGACCCCTGAAAGTCGAAGGCGTACGACGAGAGCGGCGCGCCAGTGGTCTGTGCGCGCACCGTGGTCGTTGCCGACGAGAAAGTCGTCGTTGCAACGGCGTTGTTGGTAGCCGCAATCGCAACGTTTACCGAGAGGTCGATGTCGTAGTGCAGCGCGTCGTAGCCCGAGTTGCCCTGATTGGGGAACAAAACGTCGCCGGAGGTGAGGCCGCCCGCGATCGGGTCTGTGGCGCCGTAGGCGGCAGTTGCACCTCCCGTCGCGACGATCGCCCCAGCCACAAGGCTGAGGGTGAGCAGGGCTGCAGTTCTTCGTGGTGCGAGCGCCATGAGGTCTCTTTCGGATTCTCGATAAACGTCAACGTTCTGCCCGAGAGGGATTCGTCGACTAAGGGTGTCGAGCAGCCTAGGAGTCGGTTGTTTCTTGCGCGTTACGGGGGTGTAAATCGCGAAAAGATGCATAATTTCTGCAAATGTGGCGATATCGTGCGCAAGAGCGCGACCAAGTTGCAAATACCTGTGTCCGACATGTGGGGTCTACAGGCTTGTCTGCCGCCACTTTGAGGGGGACCGTTGGTCGTGTCGGCGGGCAGGAGTAGCGTCATCGCATGACCGAACAGATTTCAGATTCTGACTTTTCTGCCGCTGAAGGGGTCGCCGACTGGCGCGTGCTGTTCTGGGGCGCGAAGACGCTCTTTCGCACCGGTGACTTCGCCACAGGGGCAAAGCTCGTCGCTGCCATCGCCGAGCACGCCGCCGACCTCGCCCACGACCCGCTCGTCGACCTGCGCGACGACACCGTCACCGTGCAGGTCATCACGATCGGTGTTGGCCTGAGCGATCTCGACCTCGCGCTGGCGCAACGGATCTCGCTAAGCGCCGCCGAGCTCGGCATCGAGGCCGACCCGTCGAAGGTGCAGCACATCCAGGTCGCTTTCGACACTGTCGACCGCGAGAGCGTGCTCGGGTTCTGGCAGGCCGCGCTCGGGTACGTACGTGTCTCCGAGACCGACATTGTTGAGCCCAACCTCATAGGCCCAACGTTCGGCTTCGTCACGAAAGAGTACGTCGCACCGCGCAACAGAATTCACGTGGATGTCTCGCTGCCCCACGATGAGGCGCATGCGAGGGTCGACGCCATTCTTGACGCGGGAGGCAGGGTGCTCAGCGACCGCAATGCTCCCGCCTACTGGTCGCTCATCGACTCTGAGGGCAACGTCGTCGACATCGCGACCTGACAGGGCCGCGAATAGAACTTCTGAAAGCACAACACCCCCCAACCCTGTTCGAGGGCAGCAATGCCTCGCCTCAGGGCTCGGAGATTGCCCGAACCGACGCGATCGTCTCGGTCAGAAAGGCTGTGAGCGGGCGCCCGGAGTCGTCGTCGAGCCAGCGATCCACCGACGCGTTGAAGACCAGGGTCGAGGTGTGCGCGGCGACAGTGGCGTCGAGGTCGCTGAGGCCGCGACCGAGGAATGCGGTTCGGGCCGCGGCCGTAAGCACTGCGCCCTTGTTGAGGTCGCGCTCACGGAGACCGGAGTCGGATTTGATGATTGACCGACGCACACCCATGTGGTCGCGGTAGCCCTCGAGGCGGGTCGTCGCGACAAGTGTCAACGCGTGCCCGATGGCGTCCAGGGGGCCGAGGTTCGCGGGCGTGTTTGCCATGACCTCGGCAACAACGCTCGGTAGTTCGTTCTCGACGTTGAAAAGCACCTCGCGCTTGTCGGCGAAGTGCCGAAAGTACGTGCGAGTCGTGAGGTCGGCGCGAGCGGCGATCTGCGGAACGGTCGTCGCCGCGAATCCTTGCTCGAGAAATAGCTCGGTCGCGGCTCGCTCGAGGCGCGAACGTGCGTCGGGCTGCCACCGGGTCATAACTTCATGATAGGTGATGACACGGCATGTCATAATTGTGTATCGTGATGGCACGCAATGTCATCACGATCGAAACGAGAAACCATGTTCGAGAACGCCGCCGCCTGGATCCCCGCGTCCCGTGCGCGCCTCGAGGTCTCGCCTGCGCCCTACACCCACCCGCGACACGGCGAGATCGTTATACGCAATCGCGCCGTGGCCATCAATCCCGTCGACCGATACAAGCAGAACGGCGGCAACGCCATGTATTCATGGGTCAAATACCCGTTTGTTCTAGGTTCGGATGTCGCGGGTGAGGTCGTCGAGATCGGCGACGGTGTGACGCGCTTCGCCATCGGGGATCGCGTTCTCGCCCATGCCGTGGGCATCGAGAAGGCGAGCAACGCAGCCTCGGGCAGTGCGTTCCAGCTCTACACCGTGGTGCGAGAGCGGATGGCAGCGGCTATCCCCGAGTTCCTCGCCTACGAGAACGCTGCGGTGCTACCGCTGGCGATCTCAACTGCCGCCTGCGGACTGTTTCAGAAAGATCAGCTAGCGCTCGAGTACCCCTCGGCCAGCGCGAAGCCAACAGGCCAGACGCTCGTGATTTGGGGCGGCTCGACGAGTGTCGGGAGCAACGCCATCCAGCTCGCGGGCGCCGCCGGTTACGACGTGATCACAACCGCCTCCGCCCGAAACTTCGCCTATGTCAGGTCACTCGGCGCGACGCAGGTCTTCGACTACGCGAGCCCGACTGCCGTAGCGGACATCGTCGCCGCGCTGCGTGGAAAGCAGCTCGCCGGCGCGCTCGCGGTCGCCACCGGTTCGGCCGCGCAGTGTCTCGACATCGTCGCGGCGAGCGAGGGGAGAAAGTTCGTCTCGATCGCGACCGGTGGTGCATCGTTCGATGAGATCTCGCCCGACAAGAGCGTCACACCGCAGCTCGCCAGTCTTGGCATGCGGCTTGTTGCATCCACTCTGCCGCTGATGATTCGGGCGAGCATCAGGGGTATCGGCGCAAAGTTCATCTGGGGCAGCTCGCTGATGAACAACGAGGTCAGCACGATTCTCTACGAGAAGTTTCTGCCAGCCGCGCTCGCCGACGGTCGCTACACGGCCGCACCAGAGCCGCTCGTCGTCGGTCACGGACTCGATGCTGTGCAGCGCGCGATCGACGTGCAGGCCGGGGGCGTCTCGGCTGCCAAAGTGGTCGTCACCCTCGGTGACTAAGCTGAACCCGTGCATCACTCCCGTTCATTCTCAACGCCAGCGCGGCGTCAGGAGGTAGTCGACGGCTCTTCCGTCGGCGCTAGATAGCTCCAGCTCGAACTGACCTGGCACAGCTCTGTGCCATTGAGTGCCCTTTCTGGGCTGTTTCGACTGGAGAATTTGCATGCTCTCGATTAACGAGAAGAACATCCGCGAGGCGTTCGTCAACGCGTCGCGCAAAGAGGTAACCGACATCACCCTGCCCGCGGGCTTCGCCGCGATCGACTGGCACAAGCTCGACTACCTGGGCTGGCGTGACCCGAAGATCGCGCGCCGGTCGTACGTCGTCGCGCCGGTCGCCGATGGATTCATTGGCGTGATCCTGCGGCAGGCCGAAGCCGGACCACGCTCGCGCGCCCAGTGCTCGTGGTGCCAGGACATCACCCTGCCCAACGACGTTGTGTTCTACGCGGCGCGCAAGTCGGGTGCCGCCGGGCGCAAGGGCGACACCGTCGCGACCCTCATCTGCCAGAACTTCGAGTGCTCGAAGAACGTGCGCATGCTGCCGCCTGTCGCCTACCTCGGCTACGACGTCGAGGCCGCACGCCTCGAGCGCATCGCGACGCTTCAGGAGCGTGCGGCGGCATTCGCGGCCCTGGTCGCCGCGAGCGACTAACCCGCTGGCGACCGCGGCCCGGTGAGGGGTGGATGTCGCGGCCAAACGTTCTAGTCGAACAGGTCGCTCAGCCAGCTTTCCTTTTTCTTCGGGCGCTGGTTGTAGTGGTTGTTGTAGCCACCGTCGCGGTTGTTGTACCCACGGTCGCGCCCACCGTATTGCGGAGTGCGAGCGGGGTACTGCGGCTGCTGCGGCTGGGCAGCGGGTGCCGCGATGATGACGGGCGCGACGGGTGCCGCCGCGGGCGCGGTGGGCGCGAACTCCGCCGCCGCGCGGTCAAGGATCTTGTCGAGCTCGCCACGATCCAGCCACACTCCGCGGCACTCGGGGCAGTAGTCGATTTCGACGCCGCTGCGTTCGCTCATAACAAGGGTGGCTGAGTCATTCGGACACTTCATAGGGCGATCCTATGGATGTCGCGGCACCCGTTTCTGAGAGCGAAAACCCGCGCCGCGGAGGTTACCGCAGCGCACCTGAGCAACCCCTACGAGCGGTCGACCCGCAACCGCAGCCAGTCGGCGAACGACTCGATCTGTTCGTCGACTGCTGCGCGGGTTGAGCGAGAGAATGGCGAATCTTCGTGAATGCGGTACACGATGAATCGGCCAGAGTCGTGGTCGGAGCGCGCGTCGACCTTTCCGATGAGCGACGACCCGTGCAGAATCGGCAGCGCGAACTGCCCCCAGATGCGCGTCTTCGCCGGCTTGTACATCTCGAGTTTGTAGTCGAACTCAAACAAACGCGACACCCGAGCCGGGTCGGTCATCAACCGGTCGAAGGGTGACAGCAGTGTTGTGCGCCCCTCGAACGCGAGGTCGAGTTGGGCGGGCTCGACGCGCCACTTGCCGGGCACACCGTCGATGACCGCGGGTTCGCCGGCTGGTGTCGCGGAGTGCAGTTCGGTCGGCGCCACAGCGATGCTGTCGCGCATCACCCCGCAGGCAGCGAGCAGCTTTTGGCTGCGGATGAGCCGCGCTTCGTCGAGTGGCACGGCTGCCACGTCGTCGAACACGCGCTCCGCGAGATCCCAGACGCGCAGACGGCCGGCTCGCCCGACGACGGCGAGTTTGCCCGACATATGCAGAATCTCGAGCATCTGCGTGACGTTGCGATTGTTTGTCCACCCGGTGGAGGGCCAGGGAACCACCGCCTCGTCGGGAATGTCGCGTGAGGTGAGCGCCCCATCGTCACCAATGCGATCGAGGATCGACTTGGCGAAGTCTTCGTTGTCGCGCAGCCAGCCACGCACCGAAGCGCGATCGGCCCAGGTGCGCATGCCCTCGAGGTAGAGCCCAAGGTCAGACATCGGCCGCAGCATCCACCCCCGTTCGAAAAGCAGCCCGTGCGAGAGCGCGCGCGTGAGGTCGATCGGTGCGTACGACGACCCGAGTCGCGACCACAGTATGTGGTCGGCCGCCGGTGCAACGGTTGGAGTGAGTTCGACGCGCAGCATCGCGATCTGTTGCACGGCGCCGATGACGTCGTCAGGGCGGTTGGCATCGAGGCCGGCGGCGCGCACGGCAATCTGGCGAGCGTGCTCGCGAGTCAGCGTGTGAACGGCCACGGCTCAACACTAGGCCGGGCCACCGACTCGATACAGTGAAGAAATGACCCACCCCATCTTCTCTTTCGGAACCCTGCAGCTCGAGTCGGTGCAGCAGGAGCTATTCGGCCGCGCAGTTGCAACGACTCCGGATGCCCTCGCGGGCTACCGCATCGGCGAGCTGCGCATCACTGATCCGGAGGTCATCCGCGCGAGCGGCACAGACATTCACCCGGCGCTGCTCGAGGGCGAGCCGGGCGATCGCGTCACCGGTGGCACACTCGATGTCACGGAAAAAGAGCTCGCGGCGGCCGACCACTACGAGCGCGTCGGCTACCGCCGCATCGAAGTCACTCTCGAGTCGGGCACAGCGGCCTGGGTGTACGTGCCCCGCTAGGGCTAGTGCTAGGGCTAGTGCAGGTGCGCGAGGAGAAGCACACCGACGACGACCGCGGCGAGTCCCACGAGCATGGCGGCTGAGATCAGTTGCTGAAGCGGTCGTAGTCCGCTGCGCGCCGCAGCGAGAAGCATGATGACCACGAGGGTTGCGGCGTAGAGGCCCATGCTCATCGACAGCGCGAGATCGGTGGCCACAACACCGAATGCCGCGAGCGCGAGAAGTATGAGCGGCGCCGAAGCAGAGCCGAGCGCTCCGAGCGCGATGGCCGCCATTGTGCCCAGCTCGCGGCGGTTCGGAAATGCCTTGTGCGCGACCTGGTGCGCGACAACTTCGGCGAGAAATCCCGCCGCCGAGATTCCGATGATTCCGACCGCGACCGAGATCAGCGCGCTTGACGCGGTCGCGTGCCCCGCTGCGGTGAGCGCGGCGAGAATCGACAGCCCGGTGAAGCTCGCGTAGATGCGTTCCTTGAGGGCGCGCGCTTTGACGTCGAGGTCGGGGGAGGGTGTAGTCACCAGCTAAAACTACGCCGACTCGCGCGGCACGACCTGCGCGCCCGACGGCTCGATGTCGTCGGCGGGCAGGCCAAGAGCCTGGCGTGCCGCGAGTCGACCGAACGATACGGCGTCGATGCTCACGGTGGTGAGGGTGGGCACCGCGAGGGTGCCGTACTCGGATGCGTCGAAACCCATGACCGCGATCTGGTCGGGCACGGTGATCCCAAGCGACCGCAACGCACGCATGATGCGCAAGGCGACGCCGTCGTCGAAGCATGCGATAGCCGTCAGCGAAGGATGGGCGGCGAGAAGGTCGCGCAGGCGGTCGGCGACTGCCGCGACATCCATCGGTATGCGCAGTTCAACCGGTTCGGCGAGACCCAGGTGCGCCGCCGACTCCCGCGCAAATCGCAGGCGGGCCGACGCGAGGCGATCCCAGTGCGGGTCGTCGGGCAGAGCCATCGCGAGAGAGGTGTGTCCGGCTTCGGCGAGGTGGCGAATCTGCACGGCAGAGTGCGCGGCGAGACCGTCGACCCAGCCGCCGTCGTCGGAGTCTTCGCGCCCGGGGGAGTAGAGGCCAGACAAGCTGATGACCGCGCGGGGGCGAACGCTGTCGACGACCGATGCCAGAGTTCCGGTTCCGTGGTTCACGAGCAGCGAGAAACCGTGCAGCGAGAGTTCGTCGTCGAGGCCTGTGATGTAGCCCTCTGCGCTGCTCCCGCGAAAGAGCGGGTCGAGGTCGAGCAGCACGATGCGCGAGGATCCTTCGCGCAGGGCTCTGGCGATTCCGTGCGGAACATAATCGAGATCAGCGGCGGCCTTCTCGACGCGCGCCCGAGTCGCGGGGGAGATGGTCTGGTCGGTTGCGCCATTGAGCACAAAACTCACAGTTGCGGGTGACACGCCGCTCGCCGCTGCGACATCACGCATCGTCGCTCGTTTCTCAGCCATATGCCGACCATATCCCAGCCTCGACGTGGCATACTAACCTCACAACTAAATCGAATTAGTGATTGGCGAGAAATGAAGTCAGTAATAGTTACCGGTGCGGGCACAAGCGCGGTTGTCGACGTCGACACCCCCACGGCTGGCGCGGCCGACGTTCTGGTCAAGGTGCGCGCGTGCGGCATCTGCGGCTCAGACACCTTCTACATTGCGCGCGGCGGAATCCCTCCCCGCGAAGGCGCCACCCCGATCGGACACGAGCCCGCGGGTGAGGTCGTTGAGGTGGGTGCAGACGTCGAGGGAATCTCCATTGGCGACCACGTCGTCATCAACCCGATCGCGTCGCGCACGGCACTCATCGGTAGCGGCGGCCCGCAGGGTGCGCTCTCCGAGTTCCTGCTCATCGAGGGCGCGGTTCTCGGAACGCACCTCGCGATCATCTCCAAAGACGTGCCCTTTGAGGTGGCCGCGCTCAACGAGCCCATGGCGGTCGCGCGTCACGCGGTCAACCGCACCTCTCCCAAGGCGGGCGACAAGGTCGTTGTCTTCGGTGCTGGCCCCATCGGTCTCGGCGCGGCGATCGGCTACAAGCTCAGCGGTGCCTCGAGTGTTGTCGTCGTCGACATCCAGCCCGCTCGACTCGACAAGGCTCTCGCGGTCGGGGCCGACGCCGTCATCAACTCGGCAGAAGAAGATGTCATCGCCCGCCTCACCGAGCTTCACGGTCCGGGAGCCACGGCGATGGGTCACCCGCGAGTAGGAACAGACATTTTCTTGGATGCCGCGGGCGCACCGGCCGTCATCGACACTGCTCTCGCCGCAGCGAAACACCGCGCGACCCTCGGTGTTGTCGCGGTGCACAAGCACCCCGTGCCGATCGACTTCCAGGCCGTTCTGGCGTCTGAAGTCACAATCGTCACTTCGATGGGCTACCCAACGGAGATCTTCGAGGTCACTCCCGAGATCGCCGAGAACTGGGAGAAGTTCGCGGTCATCGTGAGCGACACCGTTCCCTTCGACCGCGTCGAAGAAGCACTCACTCTCGCAGCCACCCCCGGTGCGGCTGACAAAGTCGTCGTTACTTTCAACTAGGAGACCACAATGGCCATCACCATCGATTCAACTCCCGCGCTCATCGTTGTCGACCTGCAGAAGGGAACCCTCGCGAACCCGATGGTGCACGATGTCGGTCTTGTCGTTGCGAACTCTGTTGCCCTCATCGAGGCGTTTCGCGCAAAGGGGTGGCCGATCGTTCTTGCGAACGTCGACGGCACCGCGCCCGGTCGCAACAGCTACGGCCCGGGCGGCCGCGAGTTTCCGTCGGCGTGGAGCGAGCTCATCGCCGAACTCAATCAGCAGCCGAGTGACATCTCGCCGACCCGCCGCGCATGGGACTCATTTGCGACTACTGGCTTGCACGACGACCTCGCTGCTCGCGGCGTCACCCAGGTAATCATCGTCGGCGTTGCAACCAGCTTCGGCGTCGAGTCAACTGCCCGTGCAGCGTACGACCTCGGCTACAACGTCATCGTCGTAACGGACGCGATTACCGACATGCGTCTCGAGGCACACGAGAACAGCGTCGAGCGCATCTTTCCGGTGCTGGGCGAAGTCGCGACCGCCGAAGAGGTGCTCGCGGCGATCGGCTGAGTGGGGGCCCGCCGAAGACTATGAATCGCGCCGAGTTTCAGAATCGGCGAAGTTATCTGCTCGGCAACGCCAGCCAAGTCGGCAGGCGCCCGAGGTAGGGTCGAGATCGTGTCTGACTTCGCCCGTAGCCGTCGCGGCTTGATTCTCGCGGGCGTATTCTCAGCCTTCGCGCCACTCGTTTTTCTCATCGCCGAGGCAATCGCCGCCATAGCCTGGACCGCCGGAGCCTACGACTACGGCCACAACTTCATCAGCGACCTCGGTACAACCGTGTGCGGTTCGGTCTTCGCTGGTCGAGAGATGTGCTCGCCGCTGCACGGCGTGATGAACTTCGGATTCATCGCGATGGGCTTCGGAGTCTTCGCGACCGCGACTCTCCTCGGCGCGCGCCTCCCGGTGCGCCGCCGCGTCGTTATGACAGTGCTCGGCGCGCTCGTCGCCGTCAGCATGACCCTCGTTGGCGTCTTCCACGGGGGCGTCGAGTCGGAGGCGAACGGCCTCATCGCCCTGCACGCACTCGGCGCGGCTGTGGCGATCGCCGTTGGCAACACCCTCGCGATTTTGAGCGGTTCGTCTGCGAAGGCGCTCGGCTTTCCGCGCTGGTATGCCGTCACTGTCATCACCCTCGGCATCGTCGGACTCATCGGGCTCGCCTTCCTCGGCGCCGGCGCGACCTGGCTCGACCCCGCCGTTTTCGAACGCATCTCGGTCTACGCGATTTTTGCGTGGTTGCTGACAACGTCGGTCGTTCAACTGCGGAGTGCGCGAGCGCGCTAACGTGCCTGCATGGCACAGCGAGAACGCATAGGCATCATCGGTCTCGGACGCATGGGTGCGCCCATCGCGGCACGGCTGCGTGACGGCGGCTTCTCGGTCGCAACGTGGGACACCTCGGTGACCGCAACCGCGGCCAGCGCTGCTGAACTCGCCGGGGCCGTAGACATACTTGTCACGATTCTGCCCGGGTCGCCCGAACTGCGTGAGGTCATGCTGGGGGTGGATGGCGCGCTCGCAGCCATTCGCGAAGGTGGGCTGTGGCTCGACCTCACGAGCGCCGACCCGCGCGTCGCCAGTGAGATCGCTGCGGCCGCGTCGACCCGCGGCGTGCACAGCGTCGGCGCCCCGATGGGGGGCGGGCCGAAGGGTGCGGTAGCCGGCGAGTTGAGCTTCTTCGTCGGGGGAGCCGCGACATCCATCGATCGTGTGAAGCCGTTGCTTGCACTGCTCGGCGAAAAGGTAACGGTGATGGGCGACGACATCGGTGCCGGCTATACAACCAAACTTCTCGCGAACACCCTGTGGTTCGGGCAGGCCGTCGCGGTTGCCGAGGCGCTTCTGCTCGGGCAGGCGCAAGGCCTCGAACTGCGCTCGCTGCGCGACGCCCTCGAGGGCAGCGCCGGCGGAAGCGCTTTTATCAGCCAGCACCTGCCGGCGCTTTTTGATGGCGACTACCTCGAAAGCTTCGGCATTGACCGAGTCGTCGAAGAGCTTGAGGCGGTGCGCGAACTCGCCGAACAGGCGGGCACACCTGCCGAACTCACCGCGCTCGTAGCCCAGACGCATCGCGATGCGCTCGCAGAGTTTGGGGCGATCGAAGGTGAGCTTCTGGGAATGAAGCTTCTCGAGTTGCGCGCCGGCCGCGAGCTGCGCCCGTAGAAGCTAAACGAGCTCCAGGGCGGCATGCATACGACGGCTCGCACTCGCGACGTCGATGCCCTGCTGCCGCAACCAGGCCTCGTTGTAGAAGGTTGAGCCGTAGCGTTCTGCCGAATCGCAGGCGAGAGCGACAACCGTTCCGGTCTCGCCGGCACGTGCCATGCGGTGGGCGATCTGCAGGGCGCCCGCGAGGTTGGTTCCCGTCGAGGGGCCGGCCCGCAGCCCCGTGGTGTCGGCGAGAAGCTGCATGGCCGCCACCGAGAGGGCGTCATCGATTCGCACAACGTCGTTGATCGCCGACGGGAGAAAAGCGCCCTCGACGCGCGGTCGCCCAATGCCTTCGATACGCGAGCCGCGGGCAGTGACATCCATTCGTCCGGTGTGCCACGCGTCGAAGTAGGCGGATCCCTCTGGGTCGACAACGGTGAGACGCGTTCTTCGAGAGGTGTGAGCGATGTAGCGGCCGATGGTCGCGCTCGTTCCGCCGGTGCCCGCCCCGACGACGATCGCGGCGGGGTCGGTGGGCAGTTGCGCAAAAAGCTCAGAGGCGATGTTGCCGTCGCGGTAGTCGGTAACCGTCGTGGCGAGCGAGAACTGGTCGAGAAAGTGCCAGCCATCTTGGGCGCCGAGCGCCGCCGCCCGGGCGCAGACGGTTGTCGCGTCTGGCGTGTAGTCGACGCTGCCGCCAAACGACTCGATAAGCCGCACCTTTTCGATCGAGACCGAACGCGGCACAACTGCCACAAACCGCAGCCCCAGAAGGCGAGCGAACCAGGCCTCCGAGACGGCCGTCGATCCGCTCGAGGCGTCGACGAGGGTGGTCGACGCGTCGACCGAACCAGAGATGATCGCGTGCCTGATGAGCGATCGGGCAAGCCGGTGCTTGAGCGACCCGCTCGGCAGCACGGCTTCATTCTTGAGGTACAGCGAGATTCCCCACGACTCGGGCAGCGCGAAACGCACGAGCGGTGTCGGCGCGCAGTGCGTGCTGTCGAGAATCTCAAGCATTCCCCTACGGTGGCAGTGCGCCAGCGATCACACAATCACCAAACGTCGAAGCAACGCATAAGCCCAGCTAATGGCGGTTGCGAACGTACGATTGAGCCATGCCCGAACTCCTCAGCCCAGAAGCCCGCGAGTTCGTCTCCGGCAACATTCTTGCCACCCTGTCGACGATCGGTCCGAACGGTTCGATTCACGTCGTCGCCGTCGGATTCACGCTCGTGGGCAACACGGCGCGCATCATCACGAGCGACGCAACGCAGAAAGTCGTCAACGTCGAGCGCGACAGCCGCGCGACTCTTTCGCAGCTCGAAGGCCGCCGCTGGCTTACCCTGTCGGGCAAGGCCCACATCGAACGCGACGCCCCGTCGGTCGCAGAGGCTGTGCGCCTCTACAGCGGGCAGTACCGCATTCCCGCCGAGAACCCCGAGCGCGTCGCGATCGTCATCGAGATCGACTCCGTGCTCGGTTCGCCCGGCATGCGCGCCTAGTCGAGATTAAACAAGCCGACGCGGTCCGCCAGATATTTTTCGAGATGGATGTCGCTTCCCGACGGCAGGCGAACGAGAACTTCGCCGCTGTCGGCAAGCGACAGGGGGCCTTCGCCGCGCGCGAGAGCCGCGTCATCCAGATCGAGCATCGAGAAGTCCACGTTGATGGTCTCGCCCTCTGCAAACGGCCCGCGTGCGGCCATTCGACGAAGCTCGCGCTTGCGTTCTGCCTCGTCTGAACGATTTGTGACAGCGATCTGTGGCTCGATCGCGCGGGTGACCTCGCCGGTCGCATAGAGATTGCCGAGCCGATCGAGCAGCACAACTCCGAGCCGCCAGGCGCGGCCCACCGGTATCAGCATCGGCGGAGTGCGCAGGTTGCCGATGCCCCGACCCAGCTTGAGGGCGGCGAGCGCCTCGTCGTGCGCACCGAGCTGCTCGAGGCGCGTGACCGTGCCCGCGAGGAGATCGGCGAGGGGTTGCATACCGACAGCCTTGCAGACCGGGCATGCGAAAGCCGCGGCCCCCGTGGGGGTCGCGGCTTTCGAAGGTCTAACCGGGAGGTCTAACTGGATAGAGAGACGAGTTAGTTCAGGATGTCGTCGAGACCAAGGTCACCCGTGATGTCGTCGACGAGTCCGTCAACGTCAACGTTGTCGGTGACCGAGTCAACGATGTCGCTGACCTCGGAGTCGGCGCTGTTTCCGTTGCCGGCAGAGTTGCCGTTACCGGCGGAGTTGCCGTTACCCGAGCCGCTTCCGGCCGAGTTACCGTTACCCGAGCCGTTGCCGGTCGAGGTGTCGTTGCCCGAGGCAACAGGGGTGTCGTTACCCGAAGCGATGGGGGCAGTCGTGTCGTTGCCGCTGAGGATGTCGCCGCCGAGAACGTCTCCGACGCCTACCTCAGGAGCTACGACTACGGGCGAGCTGTTGGAGATGTCTCCGAACGCGGTGACGAGGTCGAGGCTCTCGAAGAGGCTCGTGGTTGTCTCGGTCCAGGTCGAGGTGGACTCTGAGCTGGTGTCGGCCATGGCGGGAGCTGCAAAGCCACCGACCATCAGGGCTGCGGCTGCAACACCGGTTGTACCAAGCAGGGTCTTCTTCGTGATCTTGTTCATGATGAACTCCTTCAGGTTGGCAGTCCCGGACTCCCCGTACCAGTGAGGTGCGGTCGTCCCGAGGTGCACAAGGAATCCGGAACCGCGGTGTAGACCGGTTGGGCTACCCCGCCCCTAAACGGGGGTCAGCCGCGAGTTGCTGTGACTTGCTGGCAGCGCGGATGCCAGTAGTCGTCTGGGGTCGGGCACCCGAGAAATTTCTTCCTGAAGTTTCGCTGGGTGCCGCCGCCGTTCGAGCGTGGTATTTATGGCGGCTAAATTAGTAAGCAATGTCTATCTCACTCAATGTTTCGGCCGAAGTAGCCGAGGCACTCGCTGCCCACAAGCCCGTTGTCGCCCTCGAATCGACGATCATCTCGCACGGCCTCCCGCGCCCGCGTAACCACGAAGCAGCGATCGAGTTCGAAGAGATCCTGCGCTCGCAGGGCGTGACTCCCGCAACCATCGCAGTGCTCGACGGCGTTCCGCAGGTCGGACTCGACGCTGAGGGTGTGCGCCGCATTGCGGAAGACGAGCTCGCCAAGGCATCGGTGCGCGACCTGCCGATCATCGCCGCCGCAGGCACGAGCGCCGCGACGACAGTTGCCGCGACATCCCACATCGCCGCTCTTGCCGGCGTGCGCGTCTTTGCGACCGGCGGACTCGGTGGAGTTCACCGCGGCGCCTCGACAACGTTCGACGAGTCGGCCGACCTCGCGACCCTCGCCGTCACCAACATCACCGTCGTCTCCGCGGGCGTCAAGAGCGTTCTCGACATCGCCGCGACCCTCGAGCGCCTTGAGACGCTGAGCGTTCCGGTTGTTGGCTACGGAACGCGCGTGTTCCCAAGCTTCTGGCTGCGCGAGTCGGAGTTCACTCTTGACTGGTCGGTCGACACCGCGGCGCAGATCGCCGACATCATGGCCGCGCAGGACGCCTTCGGGCACGGCCAGGGAATAGTCGTCGCCAACCCGATCCCGCTCGAGCAGCAGTGGGACCCGGCCGAGCACGACCGCATCCTCACGCACGCTCTTGCGCTCGCCGACGAGGCTGGGGTCACGGGCAAGGCCGTCACGCCGTTCCTGTTGCTCAAGATCGTTGAGCTTTCTGGCGGACGCAGCCTCGAGGTGAACCTCGACCTCGCACGCAACAACGTGCGCGTCGCGGGCGAGATCGCGACGGCCTGGTCGGCACTGCATGCCTGAGCCTCGCGGCATCCTCGTCTTCGGTGACATCATCGACGACGTTGTGGCTGTGCCGTCGGGGCCGATTCGCACCGACACCGACACCGTGAGCGCGATCCGGTTTCGCGCGGGCGGCTCTGCCGCCAACACGGCGAGCTGGCTCGGTTCCGTTGGCGCGAGTGTGCGCTTCATCGGCATCGTGGGCATGGATGACGCGGCTCGCCACTCTGCAGAGCTCGTGCGGCACGGGGTGACGCCCGTGCTCACCGAGCACCCGACCCTGCCAACGGGAGCCATCGTTGTCATCGTCGACGGCGAAACCCGCACGATGCTCACAGAGCGCGGCGCGAATGCCGTTATCGACCCGGCGCTCGTCACCGACGAGATGCTCGACTCCGCGTCACTGCTGCACCTCACCGGCCACACCCTCTTCGGCATGACCGACCCGTCGGCCTTCACCGCGCTCATCGCGCGTGCCCGGGCAGTGGGCATCGAAGTATGCGTCGACCCCGGGAGCGCTGGCTACATCGCCGACTTCGGTGTGGAGCAGGCGCTGTCGTACTTCGAGGGCGCAACGATTCTGGTGCCGAACCTCGAAGAGGGGCGCGCACTCACGGGCCTCGTCGAACCTGTTGCCGTCGCATCCAAGCTCGCTGAGCGTTTTGCTGTGGTCGCCCTCACGCTCGACACCAACGGCGTGGTCGTTGCGCGAACGGGCGAGACTCCCGTTGTTGTCTCGGCTGTCGCGACGACCGTCGTTGACCCGACGGGCGCGGGCGACGCCTTCACGGCCGGATTTCTTGCGGAACTGCTGAACTCTAGTGATCTGGATGTCGCGGCTCACGCGGGGGTGGCACTAGCGTCGCGTGCCGTCAGCGCGGTCGGAGCCCGCCCGCCGCACGCTCCCGCTGGTTGAGTAGGAGCGCCAGCGACGTATCGAAACCGCAAAAAGTGCTCCAAACCCTGAAGTTTGGAGCACTTTTCGACGGTGGCGCAGCCTAGCGGCGCTTACGCCCCGGCAGCAGGCTCTTCTCGTCGATCGGAGCCGTGCCGTTGGCGCGCTGCGCGGCGTAGTGGGCGCGAGCCTCGTTCTGACGCTCTGCCTCTGCTCCCGATGCGATGGGGGCTCGCACGTGCTCTGGCCCGTAGCCGTACGCCTTGACGAGGTCGAGGGCGTGCGGGCGAAGGCGAGCGATGAGTCGATCGATGTAGGCCGTAACGGCTTGCGCGCGCTTGGGTGAGAGCCGGCCGTGGATCAGGTACCAGGCGAGGTGCTTCTCGATGAGTCCGAGTCCGAACAGATCACGCAGCCAGGTGAGCACCGCGACGTTCTGCGGGTCGGCCTTGGCGATCGCGGCGGTGAACGATTCCCACTGGAGAAGTTCACCGTGCGCCCGAGCGACCTCGATGAGCTCGTTCTGCTGGGCGTTGAAGATGTCGGCGGCGTCTTTCTTCGACCGGCCCTTTGCCGTACGCAGGCGACCGGCGATCTCGCCGACCATCGACTCGACGCGGTCGGTGAGCAGCTCGCGCTGCACCTGTGCGTCGCGCAACTGGCCGACCGAGCGTGCCGTTGACCCGAAGTCGGCGATCGTCTGCGCGAGCGAACGCAGCCCGGAGTGGTACGCCCGACCTGCAGCCTGCTCGACGACGTAGCGCGCCATTACCCCGGCGTCGGCGCCGGCGAACTTTCGCGAGTAATCGGTGAGCAGGCGCTTGGCGACGAGCTGGAGCAGCACGTTGTTGTCGCCCTCGAAGGTCGCATAGATGTCGAGGTCGGCACGCAACTGGGTGAGCCGGTTTTCCATCAGGAAGCCCGCACCGCCACACGCCTCGCGTGCCTCCTGGAGGGTGTCGAGTGCGTGCCAGGTGCTGAGCGGCTTGAGCGCCGCCGCGAGAGTCTCGAGATCCTGGCGGTCTTCGTCGGTGTCGCCCTTGCCGCTGAACACCGCGTCGAACTTCACAAGAAAGTCGTCGTGGGCAAAGGTCTGCGCGAAGGTCGTCGCAAGTCGGGGGATAAGCCGGCGCTGGTGGCGCTGGTAGTCGAGAATGACTTCTTCGTCGGTGTCGCTTCCGGCTGTGAACTGACGTCGCTCGCTGCCGTAGGTGAGTGCAATCTGCAGGCCGATCGCCGAGGCGGCGGTTGCGGCACCGTCGAGCGAGACGCGGCCTTGCACGAGAGTGCCGAGCATCGTAAAGAAACGGCGGCCGGGGCTTTCGATCGGGCTCGTGTACTCGCCGTCGGGGTCGACGTTGCCGTAGCGGTTGAGGAGGTTGGTGCGCGCAACCCGCACGTCGTCGAAGTGCAGGCGGCCGTTGTCGATGCCGTTGAGCCCGCCCTTGAGACCGTCGTCTTCTCCGCCGATTCCGGGCAAAAATCCCTCGTCGTCACGGATGGGCACGTAGAACGCGTGTACTCCGCGGTTGACGCCACCGGTGATGAGCTGTGCGAACACAACCGCGGCCCGACCGTGGAGAGCGGCGTTGCCGAGGTAGTCCTTCCATGCCCCGCGGAAGGGCGTGTTGATCACAAACTCGTCGGTCGCCTCGTCGAAGGTCGCGGTCGTGCCGATGCTCGCGACATCCGAGCCGTGTCCTGTTTCGGTCATCGCGAACGCGCCGGGTACCTCGAGGCTCATCGCTCCAGGAAGAAACTGCTCGTGGTGCCGCTTGGTGCCGAGGTGAAGAATCGCGGCAGCGAAGAGGCCCCATTGCACGCCCGCTTTGATCTGCAGCGAAGGGTCTGCGCTGACCAGCTCTTCGAACGCGGCAATGTTGCCACCGTGATTGTTCTTGCCGCCGAGTTCAACCGGGAAAGCGAGGTTGACCTGGCCGTCTTGCACGAGCAGGCGGAGCTGATCGAGAACGCGCTCGCGGTGCTCGGCCATAGAGAGACCGTCGAGACGGTGCATCTCGGGGAGGCCGGCGAGCTTGCGGGCGCCGAGGCGAATGTCTGCCCAGGTGCCGAGAAGCTGCTCACCAAGAGCTTCAGCGTTGAAGGCTCCGGAGGCTTGGGTTGCTATGGGGCCGGTGTCGACGCGTTCGATCGGCTCGGTGGGTGTGTGCATAACCCCACGGTACGAGCGCTGGCGAAGGTGCGGAAAAAGTCGTGCACGAGGCTATAAACCGAAGCCAACGAGGCAGCGGGGCGCTGTAGGTTTCCACAGTCTGCGTGTATGAAGAACACAATTGCAGGCTGTTAGGAAGCAGCCTTGACCGCCTCGTAGGCCGAGAGTGCGTCTTTGCGCGACTGCGCGAGGTCGACGATCGGTTGCGGATACTCCGGTGACTCGAACTCGGGCACCCAGCGCCGGATGTACCGGCGGTTCTTGTCGAACTTATCGGCCTGCAGCACGGGGTTGAAGACGCGAAAGTAGGGAGCGGCGTCGGCGCCGCTGCCGGCCACCCACTGCCAGTTGCCGGGGTTGCTTGCCTCGTCGGCGTCAACGAGGGTGTCCCAGAACCAGGCCTCGCCGATGCGCCAGTCGATGAGCAGGTTCTTGATGAGAAAGCTCGCAACGACCATACGCACGCGATTGTGCATCGACCCGGAGTGCCACAGCTCACGCATTCCAGCGTCGACAAGGGGGATGCCCGTGTGCCCGCTCTTCCATGCGTCAAGTTCAGCAGGGTCTGGCTCCTGCCAGGGGAAAGCATCAAAAGCCGAGCGGTAATTGCGTGTGTGCAGCTCTGGGAAGGAGTAGAGGATGCTCCAGTTGAACTCGCGCCACCCGATCTCGCTGAGAAATTTTGCAGCGTTTGGATGTCGCGACTTACGCACGGCGTCGTACACCTGAAACGGGCTGATCTCCCCAAAGCGCAGGTGCGGGCTCAGGCCGCTCGTCGACTCGATGCCCGGTTCATCGCGGCGGTGGTAGTCGTCGAGAATGCCGTCGATGAAGGTGTCGAGCCGGTCGTGCGCCGCGGCCTCGCCCGGCACCCAGGTCTCGCGCAGTCCGCCGGCCCAGTCGGGGCGGGTGGGCAGAAGCTGCCAGTCGGCGAGGGCGTCGCCCGCGACATCCATGCCCTGTATTGACGACGGAGCGGGCAGAGGCGAACGCGAGACTCCGCGCTCGAGGCAGGCCCGCCAGAACGGGGTGAACACGCGGTAGGGGTTGCCCTCGCCGGTGGTGACGGTCCACGGTTCGAAGAGCAGGTTGGCCTGGAAGCTCTGCACGTCGAGGCCCTGCTCGCGCAGGCTCGACTTGAGGCCGGCATCGATTTCACGGGCGGCTCCGTACCGGCGGTTCCAATAGATGGCGTCGGCACCGGTCTCGGCGATCAGATGGGGGATAACCTCGGCGGCGGCACCAGTGCGCAGCACGAGCGAGCCGCCGAGCGACGAGACCGAGCTGCCGAGAGCCTCGAGACTGTTGTGCAACCACCACCGGGTCGCGGCGCCGAGGGGGCGAACCTGCGGGCTCTCGTCGTCGCGAAGGTAGACAACGACCACCGGTGCGCCCCGGTCAACGGCCGCAACGAGGGCAGGGTTGTCGCTGACCCGAAGGTCGTCTCGCAGCCAAACAATTGTGGGCGGGGTCGACCGGATCATTTCTCCACACTACGGCGTGTAGCCATATAGTCTGGGGCACCACCGGAGGGTTGACATGGGTCGCTACAGCGAGAGCGAGAGCTCAGCACGTGGCGTTGCCCTGCGCGCGAGCAAGGATCGCCTTCTCGGTTTTGTCGCCAAGGTCTGCGCTGAACACGACCTGCGCGCGCTCGCCGGAGGTGGAACAGTCTTTCCGCTTCACGGATTTATCTCGCCGCGCGTCTCGCGCACCGTCGCGTTCATCGTCGCTCCGGCCGACCTCGCTCCGCTCGTCGGGTTGCTGCGAGAGCGCCACTGGCAGATCGAGGTGACGCGCAACGTATTTTCGTCACTTCCCGGAGCCATCACTCGGCTGACGCATTCTGGTTGGCCAAGCGCCATCCATCTGCATAGCGTGATTCCCGGTTTCTTCGAAGACCCCGAGTTGTCGTTCGACGTGATGTGGAAGCACCGGGTCATCGCCGAGATCCACGGGCACAGCGTTCCGATTCTCGACAAGATCAGCACTGTGATGTTTGCGGCGCACGACCGCCTGCCGGGCGACAGCTCGAAGCGACTCGCCGACAGCAACCTCGACTACTTTCTCGACCAGTTTCAAAACGCCCTCTCGCCCACGGAGTGCCGCGAGCTTCAACGTCGGGTGCGCGAGGTCGGCGGAAGCGAAGAGTTGCGCCCGCTGCTCGAGGGCCTCGGGCTCGACCCCGGCGAGACGGTGCTGCCGTCTGACGCTTACGCGCGCTGGCGCCTGGGCCTCGCACGCGTGACAACCGGCGATGTCTGCCTGCTCGCCATCATGGAACTGCCCTCTGACCAGCGGATGCGCCTCATCAGGCTCAAGGTTCCTGGCACGCCGCGCGGACTGCTGCGTGCCGCGCGGGCTGCGATCGTCGCCCTCGCGCGTTTGCGCACCGCGCCGCAGAGGCTGGCGAAGGCGCTGGTCTAGCCGTTCCGAAGTTTTTCGGTCAGCGCGGTGAGCTGCTTGAGTTCGTCGGGCGTCAGGGCACCGCCCACTCGCGCGCTGATGGATGCCGCGTGCGTGACGGCCACGCGGCGGAACAACTCGTAGCCGCTGTCTGTCAGACACACGAGGGTGCCGCGACCGTCGCCAGGATCGCTCGCCTTGTACACAAGCTCTTTGCTCACGAGCCGATCGACGAGACGCGAGACGCTCGGCTGGGTCAGCAGCAGGTGGCGGTTGAGGTCGCGAATGCGCAACTGCCGCTCTGGCTGCTTCGAGAGGTTGAAGAGAACGTCGTACTCGTTGAACGAGAGCTCTTCTGTGGGGAACTCAACGTGGAGCTGCCGCAGCACGCTCACCTGCGCGCGAAATAGTGATTCCCACGCGTCTACTGCCAGAGACTTGTCACTCACGCGCATAACTCTATGCATGTGCACGGACATCGATGTAATCGCGACTCGAATTGGTGCCTTAAACAGGATTGAGGGTCGGTTTCAGAGGCTAGAAACCGACCCTCTCCCTTGCACCAAGAGTGTCCTGCAATCACATTCCGCATCAGCTGCCACAGCAAACAACTTCTGCTGAAATGAATATATAACGGTCAGGTAACGGAGCGCTAGTTATCAAAACGTTATTTTTCTGTGAGTTCGTTGAGAGCGGCCCGATACCAGTAAAACGCTGGAGTTTTGGGGTGGTCAGATTGCGCGAATCGCGGTCTCGACGCGGCAAACCCTCAGTTTGCGCACTCCGGCGCAATCAGTTCGGCGTGTCAGCGACGTTACGGCAAGCACTAGTGCGCATGGCGTAGTAGTGTCGCAAACGTCATAGAGAAGGGATGCACGTGGATACCACCCAACTACTTAAGGGCGTATTGGATGTCGCGGTGCTCGCGGTTATCCGCGATGACGACGGTTACGGGTACGACATCGTTCGCCGGTTGCGCGCCGCAGGCATCGATGAAATCGGTGATGCTTCGGTCTACGGCACTCTTCGCCGGCTCTTCGCCGCAGGCATGCTCACCAGCTACGTTGTGCCGTCCGAAGGCGGACCGCACCGCAAGTACTACGGAATCAACGCGCAGGGCCGGGCAATGCTCGCCGCCCATGCGGCCGATTGGAACCGCTTCGCACAGACCATGTCCACATTGCTCGACGAACCCGTCGCGCCAGCACGCGTTCGAAAGATCGGGGAGAACAAATGAAGACCCTCAGCATTGACCCTGCCATTCTCACCTTCGCCGCTGCGGTGCGTGACGCGCTCGGCGACCTGCCGGCCGACGACATTGACGACCTCACCGATGGCCTCGAAGCCGACCTGAGTGAGCAGGCAGCCGACGGCGGGCCAGAGCTCGCCGACCCCGTTGCCTACGCAGACGAACTCCGTGCCGCGGCTGGTCTGGCCCCGCGCGCGGCCTCGGCACGCGGCTCTCACTCCAAGCTCACCGTAATGTGGGCACGGCTCTCACGTGCGTGGGCTGATGCGGCTCGCGGCATCCACTCGAAGCCAATCTTCAGGGCGGCGATTGACATACTGCGGGCGCTCCAGCCGGTGTGGTGGGCGGCGCGCGGACTTCTGCTTTTCGGTCTGGTTTCGATTGTTTGGCTTATGAGTTCGGATGAGCGCATCCCGTGGATGAGTTGGATTGCCGTTGCGGCGTTCGTTGTGGTGAGCGTTCAGTGGGGTCGTGGACTGTGGCTGCCCGAGCTGGGTCGTAAGGGCATCCCGATCATCGCATCCATCGTTGCGGTAGCAGTCGTCGTGCCCCTCTGGGGTGCCGTGCTCACCTACACGACCCGCCAGTTCGCGGAGGTCTACTCGGGTGTGGGATTCGAGCAAGCCGGGTTGCAACTCGACGGCACACCCATCACCAACGTGTTCGCGTATGGGCCGGACGGCGAGCTGCTCACCGACGTGCAGCTCTTTGACCAGGACGGCAACCCGCTCAGCGTCGTGAGTGCCGACCACGCTGGCGCCTTTATGGACGGCTACAGCGACGAGGGCTACTTCGCGCTCGCGCCGAGAGACTCCGCTCCAGGGGCCGCTGGCTGGAACGTCTATCCGCTCGTGACTCTTGACCCGCAGTACTTCGACGAGGGCGGCCTGCCGAGCGTCAATAATCCGACGATCGAGTCGACCCCACCCTTCGAGCGGGCGCAGCCGCTCGTTGGAGCGGTGACTTCCGACGTCGAAAAGTAGACGCCGCGAGACCGTCGAAAACTGCTCCAAACTTTCAGTTTTGGAGCAGTTTTCGACGATGCAGAGGTCGAGAATGGGTGCATGATTCTCGACCTCACCGTGTTTCAGGGCAACGCGGGTGACCGCAACTCGCGTGGCTGGGCGGGAGCAGCGGCGATGGGCCAGGAGCTCGAGCGCAGGTTGGCACTCGAGGCGGTAATCGTCGGCACCTCGCGCGAGCCTCTCGGCGCGAACTGGGATGTCGAACTCGAGGCTGCCACCGATGGCTATCGCGCCCTTGCCGAGCGGTACGTCAGCGTCTTCGAGGCCGGCCATGTGCCCGTGACACTCATCAACCGCTGCGCCGTGGCCATAGCGACGCTGCCGATCGTGGCCCGATATCGTCCCGACGCGGTGGTGCTGTGGTTCGACGGGCACGCCGACCTTAACGTTCCCGGAGGGACAACAACCGGCTACCTCGGCGGGCTCGCGTTCTCGGCGGCTCTTGGCCTCTGGGACAGCGGCTTCGGCGCGGGACTCGAGGCCGACCACGCGATCCTTTGCGGCGCGCGCGACATCGACGAGCCGGAACAGGCGGTCATCGACGCCGGGGGAGTGACGGCCATCCCGGCCGACAAATTCTTCGACGACCTCGAGACAGCCATCGCCGGTCGACCCGTGTACGTGCACATCGACTGCGACGTCTTCGAGCCGGGGCAGGTGGAGACCGAGTACAGCGTGCCCGGCGGCCTCACCCTCGATCAGTTCGAGCGCCTCGCGCACATCATCGCGCGCAGCGAGGTCGTCGGCGTCGAGCTCGGCGAGTACGAGGGCACGACACCCAGCCCGTTGCTCGATGCGATAGCTCCGCTGCTGGCCTAGCCTCCCGGCGCTCGACCAGAGTGCGCAAACTGTTGTCGGGGGGGCGCAAAAAGCACACTTTGTGCACTCTCGCCGCCGCGACATCCATTCGAAACTGCAAAAACTGCTCCAAACCCGAAAGTTTGGAGCAGTTTTCGACGGTAGCGCGACGGTAGCGCGACGGTAGCGCGACGGTAGCGCGGCCTAGAAGTCGGGGCTGGGCGTTGTGGCCTGGCGGATCGACACGTCTGCGTGACGGTCGAAGCGGTAGCCGACACCGCGCACGGTGCGCACGATGTCTTCGTAGGCGCCGAGCTTTGAGCGCAGGCGACGCACGTGTACGTCGATCGTGCGCTCGTTGGGGATCTCGTCGTCGCCGGCGTTCCACAGCGACGAGATGAGCTCCGCGCGGTCGATCGTGCGGCCCTCGCGAAGAACGAGGTACTGCAGAAGCTCGAACTCCTTGTAGGTGAGTCCGGCAGTCTCGCCGTCGAGCACAAGGCGCTTGCGCGAGATGTCGATGACGACTCCGCCGCGCTGCTTCACGAGCTCGGGTGCCGGCGTCTGGCGCTGGCGAGCGAGAGCTGCGGGGTCTTGCAGGGCGAGGCGTACAACGTCAACGTCGCGTCCGCCTGCACCCTGGGGTGCGAGGGCGACAGCAGCGTGCGTCTCGGCCGACGGAACGAGCTGGGCGACGAGGCTCTTGAGTTGCTCGACGAGGTGCCCGAGGTCGGTGCCCGCGGCGTCAGCCTTGAGCTCGTCGACTCCGACGTAGAGCACGAAGCCGCGGGCTTCTGTGCCGGCCGGGACGGCGCGAAGGCGGGGAGCCTCAGCGACGGGCGCGGGGGCCGGAGCAGCAGCCGGAACGGCTACCGGGCGAGTTGCGGTGAAAGAAACGGTGGGTCGGTCAATGGTTGCGAGAGACATTACGAAGAGTCCTTGGAGACTGGGGGTGAAGGGCCTCTGATGATGAGGGTGTGATTCCTTCTGGGTACTTCAGGTGTGTCAAAGGTGAACGCCGTAATGAAAGGCGGCACCCGGGAGTTCTACGCAGCTAGCTACGGATCTCGGCGAACAGGTGGCAGTTACGCACACATTCGACAACACATCACGGCAGTCCCGCTCACCTCAAGGGTGGTCAGGGCGAACGCGTGAACAGTCATGCAGCAACTATCGGGCACAATCGCGTGTCATGTCAAGTCACAAACAACGGCGAATGGATGTCGCACTCAAACGAAAGCGGCGCCGCCCCTCGGGGCAGCGCCGCTTCAACGGTGAGTAAAAGCTAGACGGTTCCGTACAGGCGGTCGCCGGCGTCGCCGAGTCCGGGAACGATGTAGCCGACCTCGTTGAGCTTCTCGTCGAGAGCGCCGAGCACGATCGTGACGTCTTTGCCGGCTGTCGCGGCTTCGACCGCCGCGAGACCCTCGGGTGCTGCGATGAGGCAGACTGCTGTGACATCGACCGCGCCACGGGCAAAGAGAAAGTCGATGGCGGCGATGAGCGAGCCACCGGTTGCGAGCATCGGGTCGAGAACGAAGCACTGGCGGTTCGACAGGTCGTCGGGCAGGCGCTCGGCGTAGGTCTCGGGCTGCAGGGTCTCTTCGTTGCGCACCATGCCCAGGAAGCCGACTTCGGCGGTCGGAATGAGCTTGACCATGCCTTCGAGCATGCCGAGACCCGCGCGCAGGATCGGCACAACGAGCGGGCGCGGCGACGAGATCGCGAGGCCCTTCGTCTCAGAGACGGGAGTCTGAATTGTGATGACCTCTGTGCGCACATTGCGCGTCGCCTCGTAGGCAAGCAGGGTCATAAGCTCTTCGGCCAGAGCTCGGAACGTCGGCGACGGTGTGTTCTTGTCGCGCAAGACTGTGAGCTTGTGGGTGATGAGCGGGTGGTCGGCAACGTGTACTCGCATAGGCTCAATCTATCGGAGGGTTGGATGTCGCAGTACGACGAATGGATGCGCGAGGCGATTGCCGACGCACGCCTTGCTCTGTCGACGGGTGATGTTCCGGTTGCAGCCTTCCTGCTCGACGCGAACGGCACGCGCATCGGCACGGGGCGAAACGAGCGCGAACTGTCGAAAGATCCGACCGCGCACGCTGAGGTTCTTGCGATTCGTGAGGCCGCGACATCCATCGGCGATTGGCATTTGGAGAACACGACACTCGTCGTCACTCTCGAGCCGTGCGTGATGTGCGCCGGTGCGATTCTCAATGCGCGCATACCTCGCGTTGTCTTCGGCGCCTGGGACGAGAAGGCGGGCGCCGCAGGCAGCGTGCACGACCTGTTGCGCGATCGCAGGCTCAACCACCGCGTCGAGGTCATCGCCGGAGTCGAGGCCGAGGCGTGCGCCGACCTGCTGCTCGACTTCTTCAGGGCCAAGCGCTAGCGTCAGGCGGCCAGCACGGCAATCAGCATGTTGAGCACGGCGCTTACCCCCGCGACGTGAAAGAACGGTCGCGATCCGTGGTCGGTGCCGCGCGCGAGCCGCGCCGCACGCTGGATGAGGATCGCGGCAAGAACGCCACCGAGCGCGAGAATCGACACCGCGAGCTTGACCGCGACGGCGCCGCCCGTGATGTCGGGCTCGGTGTTTGTGCGCACGGCGACGAGGGCGACTGCAGTGACGAACTGCACCCCGCCGCCGACGAGCATGACCCGCAGTTCGAAGCCCGCGCGCGCACGAAACTGCACAAGGTACGGACCGAGGATGCAGGCGAGTCCAATGAGGTGGACTACCAGCAGCGCGAGTCGTGTTGGCTCGAGCTCAGACAATTGCGAGGGGCCTAGTCCGCTGCCTTGATGACGAAGACGTCAGTGGCCGGGTTGGCGTCATTAGGTGCGACGAACACGTCGGGCTCGATGTAGATCACGCGTGCGGCGGGAACCTGCTCGCGAATCGCGGCCTCGACCTCGTCGATCGCAACGGCGACGTCGGCAAGCTTTTTTGTGCGGCCGAAGGCAACCTTCGCGCCAACGAGCAGCTCATCGGGGCCGAGGTAGAGCGTCTTCATGTGGATGAGCGCCTCGACCTGCGGCTGCGCGTTGATCGCATCGCGGATCTTGTCGGCGTCGGCGCGAGTCGCGCCCTCACCCACGAGCAGGCTCTTTGTCTCGATGCCGAGCACGATCGCGACGAGAACCAGAAGAACACCGATGCAGATCGTGCCGATGGCGTCAAAGATCGGGTTGCCGGTGATCACCGTGAGCCCAACTCCCGCCAGCGCGAGAACGAGACCGATGAGCGCTGCGAAGTCTTCGAGCAGTACAACAGGAAGCTCGGGGGCCTTTGCGTGGCGAATGAACGCAACCCAGCCCTGCTTGCCACGAACGTGGTTCGACTCGACGATCGCTGTGCGGAACGAGAAGCTCTCGAGGCCAATGGCAACCACGAGAATAATGATCGGCACAATCGCGTTCTCGAGCTCGTGCGGGTGGGTGATTTTCTCAATGCCCTCGTAGAGCGAGAAAACGCCGCCGATGGAGAACAGGATGATCGACACTACGAACGCGTAGACATAACGCTCGCGACCGAACCCGAACGGGTGATCCTCGTCGGCCTTCTTGCGCGACTTGCGTCCACCGAGAAGAAGCAGCGCCTGGTTGCTCGTGTCGGCGAGCGAGTGAACGCTCTCGGCGAGCATGGACGCCGAGTTCGACACGAGGAAGCCGATGAACTTCGCTATGGCAATACCGAGGTTCGCAGCCAGTGCCGCGAGGATTGCCTTGTTCCCACCAGATGCGCTCATGCGACCAATCCTAGAATGCTTGTATGTCAGCGAAACTCCCCACGATCGCCATCCTCGGAACCGGATCGATGGGAGGGGCCATTCTCGCCGGACTCGTCAGCCCCCAATCGGCCAGCGGCGACATCCGAATCACCAATCGTTCGACAGCGAAAGCCGAGCTCTACACCGGCCAGCCCAGTGTCACGTCGTACGCGTTGGAGACGACTCCCGACGCGAACATTCGCGCGGTGACCGGCGCGAAGATTGTGCTCATCGGGGTCAAGCCGGCGATGGTTGCCGACCTGCTTCGCGAGATCGCTGACGCGCTCGAGCCCGACGCGGTCGTCGTGAGCGTCGCCGCCGGTGTGACGATCGCGACAATGGAAGCGCTCGTCGGCGGCTCTGTTCTCCGTTCGATGCCGAACACGCCCTCGGTCGTCGGCCGCGGTGTCACGGGGCTCGCGGCGGGAACGCGCTCGAGCGACGACGACCTCGCACTCGCGCGCTCGCTCTTCGAGTACGTGGGTGTTGTCATCGAGGTTCCGGAAGAGAAGATCGATGCGCTCTCAACGATTTCGGGCTCGGGCCCCGCGTACGTGTTCTTTCTCATCGAACAACTCACGCGTACCGCAGTGAGCCTCGGCTTCACGGAGCAAGAAGCGGCGACCATGGTCGAGGGCACCTTCATCGGAGCGGCCGAGCTTCTCGCAAACTCCGACGCCGGCCCCGCAGAGCTGCGCCGCCGCGTCACGAGCCCCAAGGGCACAACAGAGCGCGCCGTCGCCGTGCTCGACGAGGCCAACCTTTCTGAGGTCTTCGACCGCGCAACGGGCGCCGCACTGGCGCGGGCTAAGGAACTCGCAGCCGGTTCATAGACCCCGCATAGGCAACGTCGCGAGTGTTGTTTTCACGAGAGAGTTCCGCAGCGGGACTCCACTGAAGGGACACACAATGACGAACAGCACAGACGACGCTCCGTCAACAGAACTTGAGGCGACTCCGGGCGTCGAGACCGAGGCGGCCCCGGCCGTTGAGGCAGCGCCTGTCGAAACGACAGCACCGGTCGTGACCGCAGCGCCGCGCAAGAAGAAGCTCGCGCTCATAATTTCGGGCGCGGTTGTTGCCGCGCTGCTTCTGTTCGGCGGCGGCGTCGCCGTCGGCACGATAATTCCGACCGGTGGCCCAGGAATGTCGCAGGGCGGCCCCGGCGGCGGCGGATTTCCCGGCGGAGGCCAGGGCGACCGCCCGACAATGCCCGGTCAGGGCGCCCAGCAGCAGGACGGAACCGATACCGAAAGCAACTAGCAGACGCAGAAGGCCGGCCCACTCGGATGGGGCCGGCCTTCGTCACGTGCAGGTGCGACGCGAAAGACCGCTTTTCGGACGAATGAGCGCGAATAATGTCGCGCATTCGTCCGAAAAGCGGTCTTTGTGGCTAGCTCTGCAGGCTCGCGAACTTCTCGATGTCTGTCGAGTTGCCGCTCACGATGATGAGGTCGTGGTTCGAGATGATCGTCTCGGGCGTGGCATAGGTGAAGTCCTTGCCGGGTGCCTTCACTCCGACAACCGTGATGCCGTACTTCTTGCGCACCTGCGATTCAGAGAGCGGGATGCCGCGGATCGGCTTCGGCGGATACATCTTCACAAGCGCGAAGTCGTCATCGAACTCGATGAAGTCGAGCATGCGGCCCGAGACGAGGTGCGCGACGCGCTCGCCGGCCTCTGCCTCTGGGTAGATCACGTGGTTCGCGCCGATGCGCGACAGGATCTTTCCGTGCGACTGGCTGATCGCCTTCGCCCAGATCTGCGGAATCTTGAGGTCAACGAGATTGGCAGTGATCAAAACGCTTGCTTCGATGGATGACCCGACAGCGACGACGGCGATCGAGAACTCCTGGGCGCCAATCTGTCGAAGTGCCTCGATGCTGCGAGCGTCGGCCTGCACGGCGTGCGTGACGCGCTCCGACCACTTCTGAACGAGCCCCTGGTCTTCGTCGACCGCGAGCACCTCCCGGTCGAGGCGATCGAGTTGTCCTGCTGTTGCGGCGCCAAAACGACCGAGCCCGATGACGAGCACCGGTGCGTCGTGCGCAATCCTGTCAACCAACGATGGGCCTCTCTTCTGCTCTTGTAAACAATTGTCGCCGCTGGCTCGCCGCGAGGGCAGCCGCAAATGTGACGGTTCCGACGCGGCCGAGGAACATAATCGCCGCCAGCACGTACACCCCGGAATCGGGGAGAGTCGCAGTGAGCCCGGTGCTGAGCCCCGACGTCGCGAACGCGGAGATCACCTCGAAGAGCACAAAGTCGAGCGGGGCGCCCGAGATTTGCATAAGGATGATGCACCCGGTGGCGACGGTCGTAGCGCCCCACAGCACAACGCTCACGGCGAGGCGCAGCACGTCACCCGGGATGCGACGGTCGAAGGCTTCCATCGCCGCATTACCGCGAGCCTCTGCGAATGCCGCGAGAAACAGGATCGCGAGGGTCGTGACCTTGATGCCGCCCGCGGTCGACGCGGAGCCGCCACCGATGAACATCAGCATGTCGCCCACAAGCAGGCTCGAGCCGTGCAGTTCGCCGATGTCGACGGTCGAGAACCCTCCGGATCGCGTCATCATCGAGAGGAAGAACGGTTGGAAGATGCGCTGACCGACATCCATGTTTGCAAAGGTTTTTGTGTTGTTGAACTCAAGGAAGAAGAACGCGATGCCGCCGAGAATGAACAGCAGAATCGTCGTCGTCAGGGTCAGCTTGACGTGCAGCGACCAGCGCTTGGGCTTGCGAAGGTTGCGCATCAGCACATAGATGACCGGGAACCCGACGGCGCCGAGAAAGACGCCGAGCATCAGAACCGAGAGAAACCAGTAGTCGGTCGCGTACGGCGTGAGCCCCTCGGCGGTCGGCATAAAGCCCGTGTTGGTGAAGGCCATTGCCGAGAAGTAGAACGATTCCCAGATGGCTTCGAGAACCGGCACCCCGTCGATGAGCAGTCGCGGAAACAGCAGGGCAGCGATAACGAACTCGATGATGAGTGCGCTGATCGCGACAGTGACGAGAAGCTGGCCGATCTCGCCAAGGCGCACAGCCTGGCTCTCGGCGACACCCTTGTTCATGCGCAGCGGGTTCGAGTCACTCGCTGCGAGGAGGCGCTGGCGCAGGCCGAGCTTGCGCGAGATTACGAGGCCGAGAATCGACGCGAGCGTGAGTACGCCGATTCCACCGATCTGCACACCAAGCAGAATCATCGCGTGCCCGAATGGTGACCAATAGGTGGCCATGTCGACTGTCGAGAGGCCCGTCACGCAAATGACAGAGACGGCGGTGAAGAGCGCATCGGCGATCGGCGGCCAGTGACCATCGGAGGTCGAGATGGGCAGCGAGAAGATCGCCGTGAAGACGAGAACAAATCCCGCGAAGATCAGGATCGCGAACCGCGCCGGGGTCGACGCGGCGAAGTGTTCGAAGTAGTCCCGCAACCTCGCGTAGATGGAATCACGCGACACCGGCTTCGTGCGCATGATTCCCTTTCCGGCTAGCGCTTGTTGAGCAGGTTGTTATGGTAACCCCCTGTACGTGTCGCTACCCTGTTGCCATGGCCGACATATTTGACGTGATCGCCGACGCCAACCGTCGGGACATCCTCCGTTCGCTGCTCGAAGAGCCCGCGACATCCACCCAGATCAAGGCGAAACTCGGCCTCGAAGACGCAGCGAAGCAGATAGCAGTTCTCGCAAAAGCGGGTCTTCTTGTGTCGACGGGCGAGGGTGCGAAGAAGACATGGAGTGTCGACCCGGCACCTTTGCAAGACGTTGATGGATGGCTCGTGCCGTTTCTCGAGGCGGCCGGGGCGTTCGCCACAGACGGTGGCGGCTCGGTGTTTGGCGCATGGTCAGGGTCTGACGCGGGTGAGACCCTCGGTCGGGCCGTTGCGGATCGCTCGCACCAGGCGCGCGTGGTCATCGAAGATGCCTCCGAGCTCATCAAGTCGCGCCTGCCCAAGACGGTCACTGATCGCCTGGGCAAGAAGCCCACAAAGGGAGCGTAGACACAGGGCAACTCCAGCCCCTATTGTTACGGTCTAGCACTCCAGTCACACTGGCAACAGGCGTAATTCGCCGCTCTTCGCGCAAACAAAGGCACAGCTCATGTCGAGGGATCTTTCAGACGTACGGTTTCTGACCGTCGCCGAGGTGGCCGACATGATGCGTGTTTCGACGATGACCGTCTACCGGCTCGTTCACGCTGGAGAGCTGCCAGCCATCCGTTTTGGGCGTTCCTTTCGCATTCCGGAGTCGGCTGTAGTTGCCGCAATCCAGACACCGATTTCAGAAGTCGGCTAGTGCGCTAGACTTACGCAGTACATTTTTCCGCGGTTCTGAAATCGGACCGGGTAGGTCCGTTCAGAAAATTAGCGAGGTCCCTATGGGTTCAGTCATCAAGAAGCGCCGCAAGCGTATGGCAAAGAAGAAGCACCGCAAGCTGCTTCGTAAGACACGCCACCAGCGTCGCAACAAGAAGTAACCATTCTTCGCACTTTAGCCGGGCACTTGCCCGGCTTTTGTGCTTTAACCTGAGACTGTGGCATCCACGACTCTCACCCTCATCGGCAAGCCCGGCTGTCACCTCTGTGACGACGCTCGCGCCGTGGTGACTTCGGTGATGGCCGACTTCTCGTCGGTCGCGCTCGAAGAGTTCTCGATTCTCGACGACACCGCTCTGTACGAGAAGTACGTCGAAGAGATTCCCGTGCTGCTCGTCAACGGCAAGGTTCACAACATCTGGCGCGTCGACCCCGACCGCCTTCGCAACGCCCTCACGGAGGCAACAACATGATCAGGCACGTAGTCTCTTGGAAACTCGCAGCAACGGATGACGCTACTCGCGAGTCTGACGCAGCCGCCATCATCGAGGGGCTCGAGTCGCTGCCGGCGTTGATTCCGGCGATCAAGTTCTTTCAGGTCGGGCGCAACATTGCTCCCTACGCCGACAACTGGGACCTCACCCTCGTCGCCGACTACGACTCGCTCGAGGGCCTCGAGCAGTACCAGGTGCACCCCGAACACCAGCGCGTCGTCGCGATCGTGAAGCCGCGCGTGGGTGCCCGCTCGAACGTCGACTTCGAGTTCTAGGCCGTCTTCGCTGGTCGAGCTCGTCGAGACTAGCTCGAGCGAAGCCGAGATCTCGCTGAGCCTCGGCTTCGCTCGGCCTAATCTCGGCTTCGCTCGATCAATGGCGCCGCGACATCCAATAAAAAGAGCGGATTTCGGACGAAAGCGCGGATTTAATCCCGCTCTTCTGTCCGAAATCCGCTCTTTTTGGTGAGCTGGTGTGACCGCCTAGGGCAGCAGGCGCGTCGGCCCGCGGAACAGGTAGGTCGCCTCGCGAATGTTCGGCAGCTTGAGCAGCAGCATCAGCACGCGGCTGAGGCCCATGCCGAATCCGCCGTGCGGCGGCACTCCGTAGCGGAAGAAGTCGAGGTAGAAGTCGAGCTCTTCGGGGTCGAGGCCCTTGTCTTTCGCCTGCTCGATGAGCACGTCGACGCGGTGCTCGCGCTGCGCGCCGGTCGAGATCTCAACGCCGTTGAAGATGAGGTCGTACGAGTTGGTGATCGTCGAGTCACCCTCGCGACGCATGTGATAAAACGGGCGGATGCTCGAGGCGTAGTCGGTGAGGAAGACGAACTCGTGGCCGTACGTCTCCTTGACGTAGGCCGCGATCTGACGCTCGCCCTCTGGGTCCATGTCGTCGTCGGCGCGCGGAACCTCGTAGCCGCGCTCTGCAACGATCTTCTTCGCCTCGGCGAGCGGGATGCGCGGGAACGGCAGCCTCGGCACAACGACCTCGAGGCCGTAGAGCGCCTCGAGGTCGGCACCGTGCTTCTCCTTGATTGCAGTGAACGCCGCGACGAGAAGCTCTTCGTGCAGCTTCATCACGTCTTCGTGCGAGGCGATCCAGCTGATCTCGGAGTCGACCGAGGTGAACTCTGTCGCGTGGCGCGAAGTGAACGACGGGTCGGCGCGGAAGGCCGGTCCAACTTCGAAGACCTTGCCGAAGCCGGCGGGCTGCGCCATCTGCTTGAAGAACTGGGGGCTCTGCGCGAGGTACGCCTTGCCCTCGAAGTAGTCGACCTCGAAGAGTTCGGCCTTCGACTCGCTCGCCGAGGCCATGAGCTTCGGGGTGTGGATCTCGATGAAGTCGTTGTCGACCCAATAAGTGCGCAGTGCGTGCAGGAAGGTCGTCTGGATCTTGAAGATCAGCGAGTTCTTCGGCACACGGAGGTCGAGGAAGCGCCAGTCCATGCGCTTGTCGCCCGCAGAGTCGTCGGCGATGGGGGTCTCGGGGATAGCGGCCCCAACGATCTCGAGGCCGTCGAGCTTGATCTCGACGCCGCCGAGCTTGACGCGCTCGTCATGCTTGAGCTCGCCGGTCGCGGTCAGGAAGGTGCCCTGCGCGAGACCCGAGATGATGTCGGCGATCGAGTCTTCTGCGGGTGTGCCGTCTTCGTTGAAGACGCGCGGGTGCACAAGCTGCGTCGCGCCCGACTCATCACGGAGCACAACGAACTGCACCTTTTTCTGATCACGGACGGTGTCGACCCAACCGGATACGGAGATGGGGCCGTCGGATGCCGCGGCGAGGTTCTTGATTAGGGTGCGTTCAGTCACGGCCACGAGTTTAGTTGAGAGCGCTGAGGGTCAACGACGGAGAGCGTTGTCGAGCTTTCTCTACAGCGTGTAGAACGTAGACTTACCGCGTGCCTGCTTCGCTCATTCATCTCGTACGCCACGGTGAGGTTTTCAACCCCGACGGTGTGCTCTACGGACGCATCCCCGGCTTTGGGCTCTCTGAGCTCGGACACCGAATGGCGAGTGCCGCAGCCGATTCACTCACGGGCCGCACGATCACGGCGCTGTACGCGAGCCCGTTGCAGCGTGCCCAGGAGTCCGCGGCGCCGTGGTCGAAGAACTTTGGTCTCGGCATCCAGACAGAAGAACGCATCATCGAGCCAACGAACGCTTTCGAGGGTTCAGTGAAACTCGGCGCTCGGGCGATCATCAAGCCGAGCTCGTGGAAGCTCGTCGCCAACCCCCTCAAGCCGAGCTGGGGCGAACCGTACGTCGAGGTCGAGGCGCGTATGCTCGCCGCGATCGGCGATGCGTGGCAAGCGGCCGACGGCGGCGAGGTCGTTATGGTGAGCCACCAGATGCCCATCGTCACTGTCGCCCGATCGGTTAAGGGCATGAAGCTGTGGCATGACCCGCGCAAGCGCCGCTGCACCCTCTCGAGCATCACGACCCTGCGCCGCGAGGGCGACCTTTTCGTCGAGGTTGACTATCAGGAACCTGCGCGAGACTTGCTGGCGAATTCCGTCGACACAGGAGCAGTGTGAGAAACCCGATCTTTGCCGCGATCGCGCTTGTCGCGGCGACGGCTCTCCTCGCTGGCTGTGCAAGTGATCCCCTCGCTGACCAGTACAAAGAGGGCAGCGACAAGAACTACATCTCGGGCTCTGGAATCACCGAGGTTCCCCTCGCCGAACGCGCTGAGCCGGTTGCCTTTGAGGCAGTGACCGACGCCGGTGACGCGGTTAGCTCCGAGGACTACGCGGGCGAGGTGCTCGTTGTGAACTTCTGGTACGCCGCGTGCCCGCCCTGCCGCGTCGAGGCTCCCGATCTTCAGGATCTCAACGAGGAGTTCGAGGGCGAGGGCGTGAGCTTCCTCGGGGTCAACGTGCGCGACCAGGCAGAGACCTCGTTCAACACGACCCAGGAGTGGGGAATCACCTACCCCTCGGTCGTCGACGCCAACGACGGCAACATGCTTTTCGCCTATGCGGGAACCGTCGCGCCCAACGCCGTGCCAACGACTCTTGTCATCGACAAGCAGGGCCGGGTCGCGGCCCGCTACCTCGGCCTGGTCGAGTCGCCGTCCATTCTGAGAACCCTCATCAAAGATGCCCTAGCCGAGGACGACTAACGTGCCCGGTGTTGGCGAGCTCGTCGGTGACGGGCAACTGCTCGTTGCGATCCCCATCGCTCTACTAGCGGGACTCATCTCGTTTCTCTCGCCGTGCATCCTGCCGCTCGTGCCGGGCTACCTCGGTTACGTCAGCGGGCTCGCGGGAACAGAAAAGTCGAGCCGCGGCCGCCTCCTCGCGGGCGTCGCGTTGTTTATCCTCGGCTTCACGATCGTCTTCGTCATCATGAACGCCCTTGCGGGAACCGCCGGGCTCTGGCTCGCCATTCACCGCGAGCTCATCACCCGCATCGCTGGTGTTGTTGTTATTGCCGTCGGACTCGTCTTTATCGGGCAGTTCTCGTTTCTGCAGCGCACGATCAAGCCGAAGTGGCTGCCGGCAACGGGACTCGCGGGCGCTCCATTTCTCGGCATCATCTTCGGCATCGGCTGGACCCCGTGCCTCGGCCCGACCCTCACGGCGATCACCCTCCTGAGCCTCGACGGCGGGTCACCCGTTGCGGGCGCGGTGCTCGGGGTTGCCTACTCGCTCGGCCTCGGTATTCCGTTTCTGCTCGTCGCTCTCGGCTTCGGCTGGGTCTCGTCGAGTGTCGCGTGGGTCAAAAATCACATCCGCGCGATCAACATCGTCGGCGGCGTCATTCTCGTCATTATCGGAGTGCTCATGGTTTCCGGCATCTGGAGCATCTTTATGAGTCAGATCGGAGCGGTGATCAATGAGTTCGTCCCGGCCCTCTGATCACATCGATTCGAAGGCGCCCGATCCGTCGATCGTGCAGCCGAAACTCGGACCGATCGGATACGCGCGCTACTTCTGGCGTCAGCTCACGAGCATGCGCACGGCGCTGTTCCTACTTCTTCTGCTTGCTTTCGCGTCGATCCCCGGTTCGCTTGTCGCCCAGCGCAGCTCTGACCCGAACGGCGTCATCGCGTTCAAGGCCGCGAACCCCGATACCTTTCCGATTCTCGACAAGCTTCAGGTCTTCGACACCTACACCTCGGTGTGGTTCTCGAGCATCTACCTTCTTTTGTTTATCTCGCTCATCGGCTGCATCATCCCGCGCACGAAGCACCACCTCGCGGCGCTGCGCGCACGCCCGCCGAAGACACCGGCTCGCCTCGATCGACTGGCTGGCTTCACAGAACGAGGCTCGGATGTCGCGGCCGCCGATCTGCTCGCGCGCGGCCGCGCGCTGCTTCGTCGCCAGGGTTACCGCACCGAGGTCTTCGCCGACTCGGTGAGCGCCGAGCGTGGCTACCTGCGCGAGACCGGCAACCTTGTCTTTCACGCGGCTCTCGTCGGTGTGCTCGTGACAGTGGGAATCGGCGGCGGATTCGGCTACAGCGGGCAACGCGTTGTTGTCGAGGGGCAAAAGTTCGTCAACGTGCTCGGCGACTACGACTCGTTCAACCCCGGGCGCTTCTTCAACGCCGACGACCTCGACGCGTATCGCATCGAGCTCGACGAGTTCGACGCCGTTTATGAGCTCGAGAACCAGAATGCCATCGGCCAGGCCGTCGACTATTCGGCTCACGTGACGACGACAACGCCGGGGGAAGACGACAAGACGGCCGAGATCAAGGTCAACGAGCCACTGAGCATTGGCAACACCGACGTCTTCCTCCTCGGAAACGGATACGCGCCGACCCTCACGGTTCGCGACCCGGAGGGCAAGGTGGTCTGGACAGACTCCGTGCCGTTCCTGCCGCAAGACGCCAACCTCACCTCGCTCGGTGTGATCAAGGTGCCCGACGGTCTCGACGAGCAGGTCGGCATGATCGCCTTCTTCTACCCGACGACCGCCGAGCTGTCGTCGGGGGCGCTGACCTCGCGCTTTCCCGGACTCCTCAACCCTCTCCTGACCCTGCGCGTCTACACGGGTGACCTCGGACTCGACGACGGCGTTGGCCGCTCGGTCTACGAACTCGACCCTGCCGGGCTGACTCCCATTGCCGGGCAAGACGCCGAGGTGCCCGCGCTCGAACTCACTCCGGGTGAGACCGTCGACATTCCGGGAGGGCTCGGCACCATCGAGCTCTCTGAGGTCAAGCGCTTCGCGTCGTTCGATGTTCACCACGACCCCTCGCAGGTGTGGGTGCTCGTCTTCGCGATCCTCATCTTCGGTGGACTTCTCACCGGCCTGTTCATTCCGCGCCGCCGGGTGTGGATCAAGGTCGTCGAGAACGCCGACGGCACCCGCACAGTTCAGTACGCGGGTCTCGCGCGAGGCGACGATCCGCGCCTCGACGAGGCAGTCGCTTCACTCGCAGAATCTCATGTTCCCGATGCCGGGATTAAGGTGTAAACGTGACCGAGACATTAGTGCAGTACTCAAACCTCGCCGTGTACTCGGCGATGGCCGTTTATGCCCTGTCGTTCATCGCCTTCACTCTCGATCTTGCGCGTCGCGCGGCACCCACATCGGGTCTTGTCGAAGCTCCCGCGCTCGAGGGTCAGCTTGCGGGTTCGACGAAGACGAACCTTCTCACTCGCATCGCGACCGACGTGCCGGTCAACAACCGCAGCTCGACCTCGTTGCGCGTGGCGATGGCCCTCGCGATCGTGGGCTGGGCGCTGCACGTCGGCTCTGTTGTCTTCCGCGGTCTCGCGGCGGGCTACGTTCCGTGGTCGAACATGTTCGGCTTCTCGCTCACGGCAACGGCGATCATCGTCGGAGTGTTTCTCGCCGTGCAGTTCTGGCAGGACATCCGCTACCTCGGTGCATTTATCATCGGCTTCGCCCTCCTCTTTCTCGGCATCGCAAACGTCAACTTCTACGTCGATGTTGTGCCGCAGCCGCCGCCCCTCCAGTCGGCCTGGCTCGTTATCCACGTCTTCGTGGCAATTCTTGGCACATCGTTCTTCGCGCTCGGTGCCGGCCTCTCGTTTATGCAGCTTTTGCAGTCGCGTCGCGAAGATTCCGGCAAGGGTCCGCGATTCCTCAAGACACTGCCCAGCGCACTGCACCTCGAAAATCTTGCCTACCGGGTAGTGCTCATCGGCTTCGTCTTCTGGACCTTCACCCTCATCGCGGGTGCCATCTGGGCACAGCGCGCGTGGGGCCGTTACTGGGGCTGGGACACAAAGGAGGTCTGGACGTTCATCATCTGGACCATCTACGCGGGTTACATTCACGCCCGTGCAACACGCGGCTGGCGTGGGGCTCGATCGGCCTGGCTTGCCCTCATCGGCTTCGCTGCGGTGATGTTCAACTTCACGATCGTCAACCTGTTTTTCAAGGGGCTGCACTCGTACAGCGGCCTGTGATCAGGCACTACACAGCATTAAAAACATGACAGAAGCCGCTTTAGCGCCTACGGTAGATGAGTCCGTCGATTCGATACCGAAGTTGGCCGGTGCCCAAAAACCCGGGTGCGCGAGCCATAGCTCCTTAAGAAATGCCTTGGTGGTACATGCAGTTGATTAGAAAACGGCGCGCTGAACTCACGCCCGAGAGTGCGTTCGCGCAGGCTCCGGCAGCGCCCAAAACCCGAAATCGCCTTGCCTCAAAGCAGACCGGTGCAAAACGACTCCTCGGCCTCTTCACGGCCATTCTTGTTCCCGGTTTTCTCGTAGCAACATCGCTTCCCGCGTTCGCCATCGCAACGCCCCCCACACCCGAAGAACTTCTTCTCGCAGACACCGGCTCAACCGAGGTCGCTCTGCAATCGTTCAGCGCGAGCGCTGACGCCAAGATCGAGGTAGAGCGTTCGACGTTCACCGCCGACACGCACGCACAGGTCGAAGCCAAGAAGGCCGCCGTCATCTGGTCGGCCGCCCGCAACGGCGCCTACAGCTCTGTCGGACCCCGCCAGGCTGGCGACGACTACCCGTACCGGGCTCTGTCCGGTCTCTCGCCGCTGCGCTACGTCGCGCGCCAGTGCACCGACTTCGTCGCGTGGCGCATCAACCGCGACGCTGGCTCGACGAGCGCCCCGTACAAGTACGACTGGGCAAACATGACGCCCAACGGTGGCTCGGCCTCGCAGTGGGCAAGCGCCTGGCGCAGCCACGGCTGGAAGACCAGCAACACTCCTGTCGTCGGAGCGGTCGCCTGGTTCAACGGCAACCACGTCGCCTACGTCAAGAGCGTCTCTGGCGGCAACGTGAACCTCGAGGAATACAACTGGAACGGATCTGCGTCGTACCACACGCGCACAATCCCGTCGGGCGATGTCGCGCTGTTCCTGTATCCCCCGCCCTGATCCCATAGAACCAATACTGACGAAAGGACGATCCTCGCGGATCGTCCTTTCGTCGTATATCGCTCATCACTCGGGGTGATTCGCTCGCGAGCCTGCGGTGGTCGACTTGAACCATGAGACTTTCGCGGCCCGGCCTTGCCCTTGTTGCGGCCATGTGTGCCGCGGGCAACGCGATTGTCATCGTCGGACTCTTCGCGATTACCGGCTGGTGAGTACGCGGTAGGTGCGCTCGAGTCGTTGCATCCACCACTCGGTGCGATCGGTGGATGCCGCGTGCCGATCCAACAACGCAGCCGAGGGCGTGACCCGCGCAACCTTGAGATACCCGTCGACGGGCACGAGCGGCGATTCGACGACATCGGCGGCGAGCAGTGCCGCGGTTCCGAGCCCGCAGTCGTAGGCGAGCTCCGGTAGCGCGCCGGCGAGGTGCAGCCCCATCGAGATGCCGATCGAGGTGTCGAGGGCACTCGACACGACCGCGGGTAGACCGGCCTCGCGCACGATTGCCAGCGCGGCGCCGATACCGCCGAGCGGCTGTGCCTTGAGCACAAGAATGTCGGCGGCACCCGCGCGGGCAACGGCAACGGGGTCTTCTGCCTTGCGCACACTTTCGTCGGCAGCGATCGGCAGGCCCATGTACGCGACCCGGGTGCGAATCTCTGCGAGTTCTTCGACGGTTGCGCAGGGCTGCTCGATGTATTCGAGGTCGTACGGTGCGAGAGCGTGGATCGCGTGCTCGGCCTCATCGACATTCCAGCCGCCGTTCGCATCAACGCGAATGCGCCCCGCCGGCCCGAGAAGCTCACGAACGCGCGCGACGCGAGCCGTGTCATCCATAAGCGTTTGACCACGCTCTGCAACCTTGATCTTTACGGTGCGCGCGGCGCCGAAACGCGCGAGCACCGACTCGACCTCTGCTGCCGCGACGGCGGGCATCGTGGCGTTGACCGGCACGCTATCGCGCACAAGGGCGGGCGTCGCGTGCCAGGCGAAGTCGATGGCGGCCGCGAGCCAGGCGGTCGACTCGGTGTCGCTGTATTCGAGAAAGGGGGAGAACTCGCTCCAGCCCTGCGGACCCTCGAAGACGAGGGCTTCGCGTTCTGTGATGCCGCGAAAGCGGGTGGAGAGCGGCAGGGAGATGACGCGCGCCGTTGCGGTCAGGTCGTTGAGTGAAGGGAGCATGGTGACATCCTCGCAAGGAAGGCTGGCGATTCGGGGTTGAATAGGGGCATGGCCGAATTTCGGGGAACAGAGGTATTCCGTTCAACCTCTCGCGTGACATTTGTCGACGAAGAGGCTGCCGAGCAGTCAAAGACGGCGCACCTCGGCTTCTCGGCAACAATTCTCGCGGCCGGGCTGCTTTTTCTCGTCGGCTATGCGGTGATGGCCGCCGCCGAGGGTGACTTCGAAAAGGGCACGATTCTCGCGTGGGTCGCGATTGTCGGCACGATCCTCACGGCACTGATGGGCGCGGCGGCCCTCGTGCTGGGCTACGGGCGGCTCTGGGGGCTCGTAGCGATCGCTCTCAGCCTGCTGGCTAATCCCGTGACGCTCACGGTGATCCTCGACGCCTTCGGGTCGCTCGCGGCAACGTCATAGTCTTGGGTCATGTCTCGTCTTGTCTCTGAACTGTTTGATCCCGAAGTCTGGCGCGAGGTCGAGGGTTTCGGTGAACTCACCGACCTCACCTATCACCACGACGTCGCGGGTCGAGTTGCCCGTATCGCTTTCGACCGGCCAGAGGTGCGCAACGCGTTTCGACCGCACACGGTAGACGAGCTCTACCGCGCACTCGATGACGCTCGGCAGAATCCGCGCATCGGCGTGGTGCTGCTCACCGGCAACGGCCCGAGCGAGAAAGACGGCGGTTGGGCGTTCTGTTCGGGCGGCGACCAGCGCATTCGTGGGCGCGATGGCTACGAGTACTCGGGCTCCGGCCCCGCTCCCGCGTCGACGGGCCGCCTGCACATTCTCGAGGTTCAGCGCCTCATTCGCTTTATGCCCAAGGTCGTCATCGCCGTGATTCCCGGTTGGGCTGCTGGCGGGGGGCACTCGTTGCACGTCGTCTGTGACCTCTCGATCGCGTCGCTCGAGCACGGAAAGTTCAAGCAGACCGACGCCGACGTTGGTTCGTTTGACGCGGGCTACGGCAGCGCATATTTCGCCCGCCAGGTTGGTCAGAAGTTCGCCCGTGAGGTGTTCTTTCTCGCCCGCGAGTACGACGCCCAGCGCGCTCTCGACACCGGAGCGATCAACGCGGCGGTGCCGCACGCCGAACTCGAGACGGTCGCCTACGAGTGGGCAAATGAAATTCTTACCAAGTCGCCGACGGCGATTCGTATGCTCAAGTTCGCCTTCAACGCCGTCGACGACGGAATGGTCGGCCAGCAGGTCTTCGCGGGCGAGGCCACGCGTCTTGCCTACGGAACCGATGAGGCAGTCGAGGGCAAAAATGCCTTCCTCGAAAAGCGCGAGCCCGACTGGTCGCCGTACCCCTGGCACTACTGAGTTACGACAGTTGCGTTACCTCGACGGAGTCGAATCCGACGACAACGCGACGGTATGAGCCACCCTCGTCGATGACGATCGTGGCAATCTCGTCGCGGCCGAACGGGCTCAGTCGAGCCGTGATGGTTCCCTCGGTGCTTTCGCGCAGCTGAGTGATGAGCGCGCCCTCAACGATTTCGCGTTCCGCGTCGTCGAGTTCGAGCCCGCGGTCGTCGAGAAGCACAACCTGGAGCCCGCGCGCGCGGGCGCTGCGGGTCTCTGCCGCGAGCGACTCCGTGCTGAACCCCGCTGCGCGAATGCCGTCGCGCAGCCCGGCTTCGAGCAGCGAGAACCCGACGAGTTCAGCCTCGTCGAGGTGCTCGCCCGACAGGATGCGGTCGAGCGCTGGTCGTGCGTCGCGCTCGAGGCGGGCGACTTGGCGTTCGCGCTCTTCTGTCGCTGCGGCCGTCGCTGCCCGCGCCGCCACCCTCGACAGCTGGGTCTCTTGAATCGCGGTGATTGTGCGGCTGGCTCTGCGCAGCAACATCGCAAAGAGCGAGCCGATCAACAGTGTCGCGGCCTGGCGGGCGATATCGCTCACTCCGCCGATGAGATGCCCCGTTGTGAACGACGCGAAGAGTTGGATTGCCGCGAAGATCGCATACCCGAGCCACGCCTGCTTCGAGCGACCGCGCAGAGCGAGAATGAGCAGCACAAAGGTTGTCGCTCCCATGTGCCAGTTCGAGTAGCCCGGAGCCTCGGGAAACCGCAGGTTCCAGGCGCCAATCGCAGTGATGGCGGCGACGAGTACGATGATCGTTGACGTCGCGAGGGCGCCGAAGGGCTCCTTGCCCTCGATCGAGAGCACAGCGAGCGCCGCGTAGAGCAAAACGAGTGCGACGATTCCGTTTGCCGGATTCACGAGCTTGCCGAGGTTGAGAATCACGATGAGGGTCGTGGCGAGCGCATAGAAGCCGAGCAGCACGCGGCCGCCGAGGCCGGTGAGCCTCAGAATCGATGTGACGTCGCCCTTCACTCGAGGCCTCCCTGTGGGTGCCAGGTGAGTGAAACGGTCGTACCCGCTCCGCGAGACGAGGTCACCGTCGCCCTGCCGCCGGGCTGTGAGTTGATGCGGCTCAGAATGCTCACGCGAATGCCGAGACGGTCGAGCCCGATGCGATGGGCGACGAAACCCTTGCCGTCGTCGTTGACGAGAATCTCAACACCCTTCGCGTCGAATCGGGCAAAGGCGGTGCGACGAACCGGGCGACCGTCGGGCCACTCAGCGTGCTTGATGCTGTTGCGAATCGCTTCGGCGAGAGCCTCGGCGAGCGCATCGCTGATCTCAGCCGGAAAACGCGGTGCGTCATCGAAGAACGGCGCAGAAATGGTGAGCTCGATGCCGTAGGTCGAAGCCGAGTTGCGCAGCAGCAGCTCGAGTTCGCCCGCGGTGAGAAGCTCGGGCCCCGAGGTGCCATCGCGAAATTCATCCATCTTTGCGAGTGCATTGCGTGCGCTGGTGCGAGTGAGCTCCTCGGTTCCGGGGGAGTTGCGCCCCGCCGCGTGCAGAGTCGCGAGAACGTCGTCGTGCATAAAGGCGTGAAAGCGTGAGCGCTGGGTCTCAACCGTGGCGGCTGCGGCCGAACTCGCAGCTTCTTCTTGCGCGGCGGCGGCTGCGGCATCCTGCTCGCGACCGGCGCGCAGTGCGAGCTGCATCAGCGAAACGAAAACACCGGTGATGATGACTGTCATGACAGCGTCTTGAAATGCGACGGTCGCGTCGCCCATGCCGTAGACGATCCACCGCACCGTTCCGCTGCACGCGGCGGTGAGAAGCAGGTAACCCCACGCGAACACCGGTCGAAGGGTGAGCGCGGCGAAACAGACAGCGGCAGTGATGACATTAAGAAGCCAGGGCAGCTGGTCGCCGGGCAGCCGGTCGGTGAGCATCGCGAGCGGCCAGCACACAATGAAGATGACACCGGATGCCGCGTTGACAATGCCCAGCGCACGAAGAATGCGAATCGGCGCGCGGAAGGCGAAGATCGCGAGAACCGGTGGCAGCCCGCAGAAGACGACGAGTACAACGACGAGGTACACGGGGTGCAGATAGGGAGCCTGCGCGATCATCGACGGAACGCCGAGCATCGTGAAGACAAGGCTGCCAATGCCGAGCGACAGAACGAGGATGCGCACAATGCGGTCGAGCGCGGATTCGATGATCACGCGCGCCTCCCCAGTGCTGATCTCACCTGCACAGCGTGACACAGTTTCGCTCGTTACGCTGTCGATATGACACGGTCTCTGAGGGCGGTTTCAGGCGCAGAGATTGTGCCGGCTTTGCGTGAGGCTTTGTCTGGTTCCGGAGACGCTGTATTCGCCGGGCCGGCGGCCCCGGATCTGCCGGCGACCGTCGCTCAGCGGGTGGCCCTCGTTGTGCAATCCAGCGGGTCAACCGGGCGGCCGAAGCGAGTTGCTCTCTCGGCCGACGCGCTTCTCGCCAGCGCGGCGGCGTCAGAATCGGCGCTCGGCCAACCCGGACAGTGGCTGCTTGCCCTACCCACCACCTACATCGCCGGCCTCAACGTCGTAGTGCGCGCCCTGGCCGCGGGCACCGAACTCGTGAGCATTGACGACGGTGCTTTCACCGCAGAATCCTTTCTCGCCGCGAGCCGGCGAATGACCGAGCCCGTCAGGTTTACGTCGCTGGTTCCGGCGCAGCTCGCAAGAATTATCGAGGTGGATGCAGCGGCCGATGCTCTCGCGGGCTACTCGCGTGTGCTGCTCGGAGGGCAGGCCGCCCCTGCGCAGTTGCTCGCGCGGGCAGCGGAACGCGGCATCCACGTCACTCGTACGTATGGTGCGAGCGAGACGAGCGGCGGCTGCGTGTATGACGGTGTCGCGATCGGGGCGACCAGGGTGCGCATCGCGGGCGGGCAGATCGAGCTTTCGGGGCCAACCCTTGCCGAGGGATATCTCGCCGACCCGCTGCGCACCGACGCCGCGTTCGTTGTCGACGACGCAACCCGCTGGTACCGAACGGGAGACGCGGGAACCCTCGCCGACGGAGTGCTCTCGGTCACCGGTCGACTCGACGATGTCATCATCTCGGGCGGTGTCAAAGTGTCGCTCGGCGAGGTCGAGGCGCTCGTGCGCGCGCAACCGGGTCTCGGCGAAGCGGTTGTTGTACGCGCGTCAAGCGAGAAGTGGGGTGAGGTGCCCGTCGTTGTGTCGACGGTCGCGGTCGACCTCGCAAGTCTGCGGGCGACAGTCTCGGCCACTCTCGGCGCCGCAGCGGCGCCCGCGGCGGTCGAGGAGCTCGATGCGCTACCGCTGCTCGCCTCCGGCAAGCCCGACCGGGTAGCGCTGGCTCATAGGGTCAATCGCTAGACTCCTTTTCGTGGCCACCTCAAAGCAGCAGCGCATCGACCCGAAGAAAGTTTCCGCGGCGGTAGCGCGCGGTAAAAGCAAGCGTCCCGGCGGTCGTCCGCCCGGCGCCCCGGTGGTCAAGAAGGCAACGCCCGCCGACTGGATTGCCGGAGCGCGCATTCGTACTCTCCCGCTCGCTATCGCTCCCGTCGCACTCGGTACAGCGACCGCTCTTGTGCTGCTTGACGGCGAGCACGAGTATAAGCTCGCCGTGCTGTGCCTCGTTGTCGCCCTCGCGCTGCAGATTGCTGTCAACTACGCGAACGATTACTCCGACGGAATCCGCGGCACCGACAAGCACCGCGTCGGCCCCTCGCGCCTGACCGGCTCTGGCGCCGCGAAGGCCCGCACGGTGCTCACCGTCGCACTCGTCTTCTTCGGCATCGCGGCGATCGCTGGCGTCGCCATAGTTGTGCTCACCGGCTACTACTGGCTGCTCGCGATCGGCGCTGTCTGCATCGTCGCGGCGTGGTTCTACACCGGCGGCAAGCGCCCCTACGGCTACAACGCGCTCGGCGAACTCTTCGTCTTTATCTTCTTCGGGCTCGTCGCAACGGCGGGAACGACCTTCGTTCAGGCCGGAACCGTCAACCTCGAAACCTGGGTGGCCGCCGTCTCGATCGGCCTCATCGCCTGCGCGGTGCTTGTTGTCAACAACATCCGTGACATCGAGCCCGACCGCGCGGCAGGCAAGCGCACGCTGAGCGTACTCATCGGCCGCACGGCGTCACGCGTACTGTTCGCCGTCTTCCTGCTACTGCCGTTTGTGATTCTGCCGTTCTTCCTCTTCGTCTACTACAACGCGGGATACGCCTACGTTGCGCTTCTGACGGCGATACCGGCGGTCATCATCGCGTCGACCGCCAAGCAGCCGGGGGAGTTCGTCATCGCCCTGCGACTCGCGAGCCTCACCGGACTCATCTACGGCATCGCTCTCGCTCTGGCGATCGCGCTGTAGTCACCGACTAGCGGTCTTCTGCCTCTTCGTCTGAACTGGGTTCGTTCTCGCCGTGGCGGCGGGTGTAGAGGTCTTCTGCAACCTTGTCGCGCGCTCCGCGGAGAAACAGGTAGGCGACGCAGAATCCGATGATGGCCGCGATGATCGCGGCGATCCACGGCTGAAAGCCGACGAGAACAAGCACGGTAAATGCTGCCGCGAAAATTCCTACGCGGTAGAGGCTATAAATGACCCAGGGCTTCACCTGTCCAGTGTAAGGAAGCGCCGCCGTACAATTGACTGCATGGCGCGCTTACTGTTCATTCTCTTTCTGGTGGCCCTCGCGTTCACCATCTTCTGTGTGGTCGATGTAGCCCTCACCGATAAGCGCCGTATTCGCGCCCTTCGCAAGTGGGCCTGGGTTCTGATCGTTCTTATCCCGATCATCGGTGGCGTGCTGTGGTTCATGCTCGGCAAGGCACGCAAAGATGGCGGCTCGCAGTTTCGCACGGTAGCCCCCGACGATGACCCCGAGTTTCTCGGCACTCTCGCTCGTGACGAGCAGCAAGACGAACGCATTCGCCTCTTGGAAGAGCAGCTCGCCGAACTCGACGATGACGACCCCAAGAAGTAGCGCCCCAGCGACCGACTTCGCCGCGCTCTTCATCGATGCGCTCGTCGCACACGGCGTGCGCGATGTGGTTCTCAGCCCCGGCTCGAGGTCGCAGGCTCTCGCACTCGTTATTGCCGACCGCGAACGTTCTGGCGCACTCAGCCTTCACGTGCGCATCGATGAGCGCGTCGCTGGATTCGTCGCCCTCGGCCTCGCCGTCGAGACACAGCGGCCCGTTGTTGTTGTGACGACCTCGGGAACCGCCGTCGCCAATCTTCACCCCGCGGTGCTCGAGGCGCACCACTCGGGTGTTCCACTCATCATCGTCAGCGCGGATCGCCCCCTTGCCCTGCGCGGCATTGGCTCCAACCAGACGACACAGCAGCCGGGTATTTTCGCAAACGCCATTCGAGCGGAGTGGGATGTCGCG
>Ga0247805_1000139_pt1 | contig 46836 bp, 38 predicted proteins | sample UWRJL044104R1_FD_180930 | JGI IMG/M metagenome (GOLD analysis project Ga0247805, IMG submission 180930) | Plant litter microbial communities from Arlington Agricultural Research Station in Wisconsin, United States - UWRJ-L044-104R-1 | ecosystem: Environmental > Terrestrial > Plant litter >...
GCTGCAGAACTCCGGCGACGCGGCACTGACAGAGAACGTCGAGATAGTTGTCGAGGACGACGCGAACCTCACCGTCGTCACAGTGCAGGAATGGGCGGATGACGCGACTCACCTCGCGAGCCACTTTGCCCGTGTGCACCGCAACGGCAAACTGCGTCACGTGATCGTGTCGCTCGGCGGCAAGGTCGTTCGCGTCAACCCGACGGTGCACCTCGACGGCGAAGGCGCGGAGACCGAGATGTTCGGCCTCTACTTTGCCGATGCTGGCCAGCACCTCGAGCAGCGTCCGTACCTGCACCACGTTGGCCCGAACACCAAGGGCCGCGTCAACTACAAGGGCGCGCTTCAGGGCGCCGGCGCACACACGGTCTGGGTCGGCGACGTGCTCATCGGTCACGACGCAGCCGGCACCGACAGCTACGAGCAGAACCGCAACCTGGTTCTGAGCGAGGGCACCCGCGCCGACTCGATCCCAAACCTCGAGATCGAGACCGGGGACATCCTCGGTGCCGGTCACGCGAGCGCAACGGGTCGCTTTGACGACGAGCAGCTCTTCTACCTGCAGGCTCGTGGAATCACCGAAGAAGAAGCTCGACGCCTCGTTGTGCTCGGCTTCCTCTCGGAGATCATCCAAAAGATCGGCAAGCCGGAACTCGAAGAGCGCCTTCACATCGCCATCGACATCGAGCTGAACGGCTCGGTTGAATCGACCGAGGGAGCCGAGTAGTGGCTACGCGCGTCTGCGCTCAGGCTGACCTCAGCCCGAGCGCCGCACTGAAGGTAGTCGTCGACGGCAAGCCCATCGCAGTTGTGATGGATTCGGCAGGCGCCATCCATGCGCTTGGAGATACCTGCACACACGGCGACATCTCGCTCTCCGAGGGCTTCGTTGAAGACGACACCCTCGAGTGCTGGGCCCACGGTTCGAAGTTCGAACTCACGACCGGTAAGCCCCTCACACTCCCGGCATACGAACCCGTGCCGGTATACCCCGTAACAATCGTCGACGGTGATGTGTTCATCGACTCGACCCCCGTCAGCCAGGAAGCATAGACATGTCAGTACTTGAAGTATCCGATCTCCGCGTCAGCGTCGAGACAGAGCAGGGAATCAAGCACATCCTCAAGGGTGTTGACTTGACGATCAACGAGGGCGAGATCCACGCGATCATGGGCCCGAACGGCTCCGGCAAGTCGACACTTGCCTACACAATCGCCGGTCACCCGAAGTACCACGTTGAGGGTGGCTCCGTGAAGCTCGACGGCGTCGAGATGCTCGAACTGAGCGTCGACGAGCGTGCGCGCGCCGGACTCTTCCTCGCGATGCAGTACCCGGTCGAGATCCCCGGTGTCACTGTCTCCAACTTCCTTCGCACTGCGAAGACCGCGCTCGACGGTGAGGCGCCCGCGCTTCGCCCGTGGATCAAGGAGATCCGCTCGTCGATGGACGCCCTGCGTATGGACAAGGCCTTCGCCGAGCGCAACGTCAACGAGGGCTTCTCCGGTGGCGAGAAGAAGCGTCACGAGATTCTTCAGCTCGAGCTGCTCAAGCCGAAGTTCGCGATTCTCGACGAGACCGACTCCGGCCTCGACGTCGACGCGCTCAAGATCGTCTCGGAGGGCGTCAACCGCGCCAAGGAGAACACCGGCCTCGGTCTTCTGCTCATCACGCACTACACGCGCATCCTCCGCTACATCAAGCCCGACTTCGTTCACGTGTTCGTTGACGGCAAGGTCGCGGAAGAGGGCGGCCCCGAGCTCGCCGACCGTCTCGAAGACGAGGGCTACGACCGCTTCCTCGCTGCCGCTGGAGCAAGCACGGATGCCGGAGTAGCGTAGTCCTATGGCTACCGCTCTTGCACCAGCGCTTTTCGACCAGGTCGAAGAGGCGCTCAAAGATGTGATGGACCCCGAGCTCGGCGTCAACGTCGTCGACCTCGGCCTCATCTACGATCTGACCTGGGACGACGAGAATAACGCGCTGATCATCAGCATGACTCTCACAAGCGCCGGCTGCCCGCTCACCGATGTGCTCGAGGAGCAGACGGCTCAGGCACTCGACAATGTTGTGGACGCCTTCCGCATCAACTGGGTGTGGATGCCGCCGTGGGGCCCCGAAAAGATCACCGATGATGGTCGCGACATGATGCGAGCCCTCGGATTCTCGATGTAGCTCCGGAGAGAAATTCTCCGATTTTGACCGCCGGACGACTACTGTCGGATTATGTATCCGGCAGTAGACAGAGCGGTCGGTGCTGACGTGCAACAACGCGCGAGGCTTTCCCGTTCAATAATCCAGAGCCAGCTTGTCACCTCGGGCGCTGTGCTGCTTCTGTCGTGGATCGTTGTGCTGGCGGCTCCGGATTCGCTTGCCCACCCACTGTTCTTCGGCGGCCTCGCGCTGATTTTCGCTGTCACTGCGATCGCGCTCATGGTGCCCTGGACAAGTTCGACAAAAGGCTGGGCAATCATTTTGCCCCTGCTCGACATCGTCGCGCTCGTTGCGCTGCGCGAAGGTGCGCCGCAACTTGGCAGTGGCATTCTTCTGGTGTTTCCCGTTATCTGGCTTGCCCGCAACTTCAAACTGATGGGCGCCGTCGGAAGCGTTGTGCTGTCGAGCGTTCTCATCTGGTTTTCGTGGTTCCTCACCGGAAGTCCGATTGCCGCAACCGACTTTCCGAGCCTTGTGCTGCTGCCCATCACCCTGAGTTTTGTCTCGGCAACCTCGTACATCAGCGGTCGCCGCACCTCAAGCCAGCGCTCGCTGCTCACCCAGCAGAACACCCTCATCGAACAGGCATTTGAACGAGCGCGTACGCAGGAAGGGCTGCTGCAGGAGACCCTCGATGCCGTCGAGTTCGGGGTTATGGGCCTCGATTCCCATGGTTCCGTGACGCTCATCAACGAGTCCCATCGGCGTTCGCTCGCAGAGTTCGGCGCCCCACGCGGCGCGCTCATTCACCCCATTTCTTACCTGCCCGATCGCATTACGCCCTATCCCGAGGCGAGCCGGCCGTGGAATCGCGCGGTGCGCGGTCAGGCGTATGAGAACGTCGTCATCTGGGTTGGAGAGCCGGGAAGCCGTCAGGCCGCATTCTCGATAACCTCGCGGCGGCTATTCGGGCCGGACGGCGCGGATCGCGGAGGAACACTCGTGCTGCGCAATGTCACAGCAGAACTCGAGGCGATCAACGCCCGCGACTCGCTCATCGGTTCCGTCTCTCACGAACTGCGCACGCCGCTTACGTCAATACTCGGATACCTCGAGCTCGCACTCGACGACCCGGGCATGAGCGATGACACGCGGCACATGATCGACGTGTCGTATCGAAATGCGGAACGGCTCGCGGCCCTCGTCGCTGATCTCCTGCTCGCCGCGAGCACCGCGGATTCGACTCTTCCCGTCACGATCGAGACTTCGAAACTCACAAACATCGTGCGCTTCACCATCGAAGACCAGCGGGTGTACGCGGCCGAGCGCGAAATCACAATCATTGACGAGCTTGAACTCGATGTCACCGCGGAGATCGACCCCCTGCGCATTCGCCAGGTGATGGACAACCTGCTCTCCAACGCAATCAAGTACAACCGCCACAGCGGAGAGATCATGGTCTCTCTCGTGACCCGGGAGCACGACGCTGTGATCTCGGTGCGAGATACCGGGCTGGGAATCTCAACCCCGGACCTCGCCCAGCTCTTCGACAGGTTCTTTCGCACCGAGACCGCACGCAGTTCGGCAACAGTCGGCACGGGTCTTGGCCTCGGCATCACGCGCGACATCGTGCGGCGTCACGGCGGCGACCTCGTTGTAACGAGCGAACTCGGTGTCGGCAGCGTCTTCACCGTTACCCTTCCCCTCTCGACAGAACGGAAGCCGTTGTGATCATCGACGTTCAGACCCTCCTCGTTGCCGCCGGCATCGTCGTCGCTATCTCGGCGATCAGCTTTATTCTTTCGACAACCCTCCGGCGTAACGAGTCATACGGCCGCACCTGGTGCATCGCGTTCGTCGCCGGAATCCTCGAGACGATTGCGTCGATAGTTCTCGCAACCTCGCCGTCAGGCTGGTGGGGTTCTGGAGTCGGCAACGCGGCGGTGGTACTCGCCCTCGGACTGATGTGGTCGGGATGTCGTCAATTCAATGAACGGCGCTCGCTTGTCTGGATCCCGCTCGCCGCAAGCCTTTTGGTCGCCGCCGTTTCTCTTCTCCAAGGCCCGCAGGGCGGTTACTGGGCTGGCGCCGTCGAGATGTTTGTTGGGGTCTTTGTGTTCGCGACTCTCGCGGGTGCCGAAACGATCCGCGGCCACATGCGCCGAGCGATCGACGCGCGAGCGCTCACCATTGTCTTCTGGCTGGTTGCCCTCTACTACGCGGTTCGTTGCGTCATCTTCGTTCTAGCGGGGGAGACCAGCGACCTCTTCTCGCTGTACTTCGGCACGATCACAACAACGCTTGTAGCAATCGTGCTTGTTATAGTCGCCGCGATATCGATGACGGCAATCCAGCCACCGACCACCGGCCTGCTCGCCGGCGCGCGCTCCGGCTCTCGCGGGCTCGTTATCGAAGGCGTCAGCGGCCCGGAGACCTTCGAGGCGCAGGTGCGCGACTGGCTCGTACGTTCGCGTCGCGATCACGAGACGCTTGTGTTGCTCACCCTTTCGGTCGAAGGACTTGACGACATAACCAGCGCTTTCGGGCGAGAGTTCGCCGACCAGACAATCCGCACAGTTGGACGCATTGCATGCGAGTATTCGCCCGCCGCGGCGCTCGTTGCGCACTCGGGGCGCGGCAGGTTCCTTGTGCTCACGCTCGCGCCGTCGGTTGGTTCTGCAACGACAATTGCAGAACGCCTCCAGACGGCTCTCGTCGAGACCCCGGTCGACACGGTGCAGGGCATTCGCGCAATAACGACGATCGGGCTCGCGACAACCGACGAGTCGGGCTACGACTACACCGAGCTTGTTCTCGCCGCCGGCGGAGCGCTGCGCACCGCGGCAGAGCAGAAGCCGGGCTCGATTGTCGCAGCGAGCTAGGCCCTGCGTAGATTAATTACTCAGCAGACTATTTACTCAGCAGACCAACTACTCAGCGGGCTGGGCAATCGCGATCGTCAGGGTATCGCTCGCCGTCTGCTTTGAGTACGACTTTGAGGTCTTTGTCGTCTGCAACAGCAGCTCGTACGTGATCGACAGCGTGATGGATGTCGCGCCCGGATCGACAGCGGGAAGAATGAATGTCGTGCTGTAGCTGTACGGCGCCTTGACGTAGTAGCCGGGGCTGACCGTTGCGGAGTCCACAGAGGGCTCGGGAGCGGGGAGGGCGCCGTCCGGACCGGCGACCGCTGTTGTTGCTGTCACGCGCGACAGGTAGATCTTCTGGCCCTGGTTCTTGTTGAGCGCTGCCTTGAGCGAGAGGGTGACGGGCTTGTTGGCCTCGGCCGTCCACTTGTCCATTGTGAGGTCGGAGTAGTACACGATGTTGAGGCCGATCGCGCCAGCCTCGAGCTCGTGCATCGCCGAGCCCGTCGACAGGTCGTTGATGATGATCTCGACCTCGGCGGGGGTTGTCGCCTTGGGTGTGGGAGTTACGGAAGAAGTCGGCTGATTCGCGAGGAACGGAGCCTCCGAGCATCCAGACAGTCCAGCAAGCAGCGACGCCGCGAGCAGGAGGGATGTGTATCGGATCGTTGCCGTGCGTGTGATGGCCATGTCGCCCTCTCCTGAGCCGTACGCCCCGCGCCCTGAGGTTGGCTTGAGGCTTTCTTAAGACAATCCTGCGGATTCACTTTCGTGCTTCCTGAGGTTGGTCGTCCACACTGAGACTAACAACGAAAGCGGATAGACCCGCTCAACTAAGAAGGTATCGCGAGCAAATGACTTCAGCAGACAACACGGCCAAGGACTTCGGTGACAACGCCGACACAATGGCAGCCGACTTCGAGGCCTCTGTTGACACGTTCCGTACGGATCGACCGACTATCGGTTGCATCATCCCCGCGTACAACGAAGCCGACTCCATCGCCGCGGTGCTTGAGTCGCTCCTGGCTCAGACCCGACTGCCCGACGTGATCCACCTCATCGTCAACAACACGAGCGACGACACCGTGAAGATCGCCACGGAGTACGCCGGCCCGCACCTGCGTGTTGTCAACGGTGAGGAGCAGTTCACCGAGGTCTACGTTCACGACATCGGCAAGAACAAGGACAAGAAGGTCGGCGCTCTCAACTACGGCTTCACGCTCGTTGAAGGCTGCGACTACTTCCTCGGTGTTGACGGCGACACTACTGCGCAGCCCGACGCCATCCAGCGTCTCGAAGAAGAGATTGTCTCCGACACTCGCATCGGCGGCATCTCAGCGATCTACAGCATCGACGATTCTCAGATACCCACCGGAATCGGCTCGTTCCTCATCACCGGACAGCGCGCACAGTTCGCGGCGTTCAACATGCAGACCATGCTGCGCGGTCGCAACATGGCAGTTCTCGGCGGCCAGTTCTCCATCTTCTCAATGAAGGCTCTCCGCCAGGCAATGACCGACAACCACCAGTCGACGCCGTGGGTGAAGGACAGCGAAGTAGAGGACTCGCTTCTCTCCCTGCAGATCAAGAGCGCCGGCTACCTCACAAAGATCAGCGCGCAGGCTCGCGCCGACGTCGGTGGCATGACGACGCTTCGCGGCCTCGACGCCCAGCAGGTCAAGTGGAACTTCGGCGCCATCGAGCTTATGTGGCCCGGCCAGCGCGGCGACACAAAGGGCCAGCCGCTGCACCCGAACCTGCGCCTGCGCTGGCTCGAGAACCTCTCGATGGCCGTCAACGCGTTCTCGCGCATGATGTTCATCGTGCTGCTCGTATCGTCGCTCTCGATCGGCGCCTTCGTCTTCAGCCCGATCTGGCTCATCCCGCCCGTTATGGCAATCATCCTGAACCTCCGCACGGCGATGTCCATGCGCAATCGCAACACCCGCGACATCCTGTTCGCGCTGTTGCTGTTCCCCGCCGAGATCTACATGATCGTGCGCATCGGCCACTTCCTGCGGGCATGGACCAAGTTCCTCTCCAGCCAGAAGGTGGACAACTGGGCTGCACAGGCAAAGGCCGAGCGCGGTAGCGGAAACGGCTACCTCGTACCGATCGCCATCGTTGTGCTCGTCATCGTGGCGCTTGTCTTCACCTGGTTCCAGCTCAACACGGTTGTGCAGTCGACGATCCTCTGGATCGGCTGGCCGATCCTCGGTGTTATCACCGGCATCCAGACCCTGACGATGCTCGCGAGCATCCTCAAGCGTCACCGCGGCTACAAGGTCTAACCACCAGCCGCCCACAAACCCGAGAGACACCCCACCGGCACCTAGCAGACCGGTAAGTCACCCGAAGAAAACACAAACCCCCGGCTCGCGCTTACCTCGCGAGCCGGGGGTTGTGTCGTTAAGAACTGGTTACTGGCTGTCGGAAGCAGTGAGGCGGTAGCCGACACCGCGCACGGTCTCGATCCAGCGGGGAGTCGACGAGTTATCGCCAAGCTTCTTGCGCAGGTTGGCCATGTGCACCTCGATCGCGCGCTTGTCTGCGTCGCTGACAAAGTGGCTCGTGACGTAGCTCTCGCCGCGCAGGAGAAGAACAAGGTCGGCCTTGGAACGCACGCGGCGGTGCGAGTCGATGATCGCGACGAGCAGGTCGAATTCGCTGCGGGTGAGTTCGATTTCTGCGTTGTCGACGAGAACAACACGAGACTCGACGTTGAGCCGAAGCTTGTTGTGCTCGAGCCAGCTGCCACCGAACTGCTGCTGCGGGGCGGCAGCGGCCGGCGCGGGAGTCGAGGCCGGGGGAACGAGGTACGAGGGTTCGGCGACCGGGGCAGCTGCAACAGGGGGCACTGCGGCTGGGGGCACTGCGGCTGGGCGCACTGCGACGGGGGCAACGTACGGCGCGGTGACCTCGGATGGGGCTATCGGGAGCACTTCGGGCTCCGCGACCGCTGTCGGCGCTGGAGTCCAGTGCGTCGCTGGCTCGACCGGTGGCGCGACAGGGGCGGCGGGCGTTACCTGAGCGGCAGGCGTGACCTGAGCCGTAGCGGCGGCCGTTGCGTCGGCCGACACGGTCGCGCGCGGCCGGCGCAGCATTGCCTCGATGCGGGCGCGCAGCTCACGCGGACGGAACGGCTTGTTGATGTAGTCATCCGCACCGGACTCGAGCCCCTGCAGGGTGTCGATCTCTTCGGCGAGAGCCGTCAGCATCACGATGTAGGTCGAGCTGAACTCGCGAATGCGGCGGGCGGTTTCGAACCCGTCCATGCCCGGCATGTTGACATCGAGAGTTGTGACGAGCGGCTCGTGCTTGCGCACAGCCGCAAGACCGTCGAGTCCGTTGCTTGTCGCAACGACCATAAAACCGGCCTGAGTGAGAACAGTTTCAAGCAGGTGCCTGATGTCCTCTTCATCCTCGATGACTACCGCCATCCTGACTTCGGATTGTGTGTCCATTTGCTGATGCTATCAATCACCTGTCGGCGGAGCGGCGAAACCCGCGAACAAGCCGCTAATTTGCGAGGTCGACCGCGCCCTGCGGCCACCACTCGCCGGCGGCCGGTCCACCATTGCAGGAGCCGTCGCTTTCGCCCGGGTTTTTGATCCAGAGCACGGCGTCGAGCCCCGTTCCGTCGTTGACAACAACGGGCGCCTCGCCGAGCGCACGGTCGGAGGGGTTGCACCACTCACCGTTCGAACCATTGCCGTTGCGGCCCGTGTCGATGACGTAGTGCGAGCCACCGGTGAGCGAGCTGACCTCGGCGTCGTACGCCTTCTCGAGGTCGGTGGTGTTGTAGTTGGAGACGTTGCTCGCAAAACCGCGCACCTTACTGATGCCTGCGGCGTTGAGCAGATCCGCTTGCTGCGCGGCGGGTAGCCAGGTCGAGTGCCCGCCATCGAGGTAGATGGTTGCGCCGCTCGGCACAAGCCTGTCGATCGCATCGTTGATCTGGGCGGCACGGTCGTCGCCGCTCTCGCACGAGGTCGAGAGCGCGAGGGCGTCGGGCTCGAGAATGACGACGCTCTTGTGGCCTTCGAGCCCGGCGGCGATCGAGGAGACCCAGATCGGGTACTCCTCGGCGCTCAGACCGCCGGCGGACTCGTTTGCACAGTCGCGGTTGGGAATGCCGTAGATGACGAACACCGCAATGCGATCGGCTGCCTCCGCGTTTCCGGCAACTTGTGCAACGAAGTTGCCGACATCCGCCGTCGTGTGTGCTTCGGGGAGCACCCAGATGGCGGTTGGGGTCTCGGCGAGACGCGTGAAGGCTGCTACCTCGTCCGCGGTCGCGGTCGGCAGCGCCTTGGCTGCGGCCGAATCCGGATATACGTAGGGCTCGACCGCCGAGAAGGGGTTACCGCCAGACTTGCTCAGGACTGAAAAAATGTATCCTCCGACCGCGGCGAGGGCGAGAACCCCGACCACGATGAGGGCAATAATCTGCCTGGGCAGTCGTCGATTCTTGGGCATGGATCCATTTTCCGGTATTAATCCTGCGAGTGCACCGCCCGCGCCGCGTGGACACTACAAACTGCGCGGGGTTATGCCGCGTAGACTGAGGTCTTTGACCCCTTCCGTGTTGCGAAACACACCCAAACAATTGGACTTTGCCTGTGCTCGTCGTACATGACCTCGAGATTCGAGTTGGCGCGAGGATGCTGATGTCAGGCGTCTCGTTTCAGGTTTCCCGAGGCGACAAGATCGGCCTCGTCGGCCGTAACGGTGCCGGCAAGACCACGCTCACCAAGACGCTCGCGGGGGAGACCCTCCCGACCGACGGAAAAATCGAGCGCACGGGCGAGATCGGATACCTGCCCCAGGACCCCCGCTCGGGCGACCCGGAGATGCTCGCGCGCACCCGCATCCTCGATGCTCGCGGGCTCGGATCGATCATGCTCGGCATGGAGAAGTCGATGATGGACATGGCATCGACCGACCCCGCCGTCAGCGCAAAGGCCATGAAGACCTACGGCAACCTCGAGGAGCGTTTTACGACCCTCGGCGGATACTCGGCAGAAGCCGAAGCCGCTGTCATCTCGAGCAACCTGAAGTTGCCCGACCGCATCCTCGACCAGCCGCTCAAGACCCTTTCCGGTGGACAGCGCCGCCGCATCGAGCTCGCACGCATCCTGTTCTCGGCCGCCGACACAATGATCCTCGACGAGCCCACCAACCACCTCGACGCCGACTCGGTGCTGTGGTTGCGCGAATACCTCAAGGGTTTCCAGGGCGGACTGATCGTGATCAGCCACGACATCGACATCGTCGAAGAAACCGTCAACAAGGTCTTCTACCTCGACGCCAACCGCCAGGTCATCGACGTCTACAACATGGGCTGGAAGCACTACCTGCGCCAGCGTGCCTCCGACGAGGAGCGCCGCAAGAAGGAACGCGTCAACGCCGAGAAGAAGGCCGGAGTGCTGCAGGCGCAGGCCGCAAAGTTCGGTGCAAAGGCGTCAAAGGCCGCGTCGGCCCACCAGATGGTCGCGCGCGCCGAGAAGCTCCTCTCCGGTCTCGAAGAAGTGCGCGCCGTCGACCGCGTCGCCAAGCTGCGCTTCCCCGACCCGGCTCCCTGTGGCAAGACCCCGCTTATGGCCGAGAACCTCTCGAAGAGCTACGGCTCGCTTGAGATTTTTACAGCGGTGGATGTCGCGATCGACCGCGGCGACAAGGTCGTTGTTCTCGGACTCAACGGTGCCGGTAAGACGACGCTCCTGCGGATGCTCGCGGGCGTCGACAAGCCCGACACCGGTTCGATCCTCCCGGGTCACGGCCTGCGCATCGGCTACTACGCGCAGGAGCACGAGACGATCGACGTCAAGCGCACTGTGCTGCAGAACATGGTGTCGTCGAGCCCGAACATCAACGAGATGGAAGCGCGCCGAGTTCTTGGTTCGTTCCTGTTCTCCGGTGATGACGGCGACAAGCTCGCCGGTGTGCTCTCCGGTGGAGAGAAGACACGACTCGCTCTCGCAATGATCGTTGTCTCGGGAGCCAACGTGCTGCTGCTCGATGAGCCCACTAACAACCTCGACCCCGCGTCGCGCGAAGAGATCCTCGGAGCTCTCGCCAACTACTCGGGCGCCGTTGTTCTTGTGAGCCACGACGAGGGCGCCGTTGAGGCACTCAACCCCGACCGTGTGCTCATCCTGCCGGACGGCACGGAAGACCACTACAACGCGGGCTACCTCGAGCTGATTTCTCTGGCGTAGGCAGCATCGCCGGGTTTCGACACACTCGCTGGCGCTCGCACCCAACCGGCAAGAACTCGCTGGTTGAGTAGCACGAGCGCGCAGCGGTCGTGAATGAGGCGGACCGAAGGTTCGACCAGTACAGCGCCGTATCGAAACCGACGAGCTCAACTAGCGCCCGGCGTCGACCAGCTCGTCTTCGATCTCGGCGTCGGTCTTTGCGCGCGCCTCACGCTTGACCCGGCGAACTTCGGCGCGCTCGCGCTCTTCGGGGTCGGCGGCGTTGACCTCGCGGTACTCCTGGCGCAGGGCATAGGCGAGTCCGCCGAAACCCATAATCGCGAACACAAACCACTGGAGCGCGTACGACAGGTGGGGCCCCTCGTCACGCTCGGGCTTTGACGCGGCGAACGGTACTGACGCGGGTGCGGGCGACTCGGAGGCGAGCAGCCCGTAGGCGCCCGTGAATGTCGGTTCGCCGATGCGTTCGGCGAGATCCGGCAGGTGGATTGTCGCGATCTGGCCAGCCGGAGCCGAGCGCCCGACGATCGTCGGTTCGCCGGCCTTGAGGCGCGCGACAACGGTCACCTCGCCGACGGGTGCCTCCGGAATGACATCGGGGGAGTCCTGGGCGTTGCCGGGCGCTACCCAGCCGCGATCAACGATAAACACGGAGCCGTCAGCGAGCTGCAGCGGAACGAGCACATCAAAGCCGGGGCTGCCGTTGTACGGTCGGTTGCGCACGAGCACCTGCTCGTCGCTGAGATACGTTCCCGTGATCTCGACCGGCGTCCATTTCTCATTCGTCTCGAAACTGTCGAGCGTCTCAAGAACATCCGCGATGGGCACGGGCTCGCTCGAGTAGTTGGCATCGAGTCGGTCGATCTCCGCGCGGGCGTCTGCGCGACGACTCAGCTGCCAAAAGCCGAGCAGGCAGCACACGATCGCGAAGACCACGGCGAGTGCAAGGTAGCCGAACCAGCGCTTCGAGAGCGCGAAACTCCACCCGCTCACGCGGGAACCTCCGCGACGCTCACGCCGAGCGGCGTCACGATTACTGGGAAGTTGCGGGTAGCCAAGTACGACTCGAGGTATTCGGCGTGTTCGTCGCAGGCGAGCCAGACTTTGACGCGGTCGATCGTGTGAATGCGGGGGTTACGCCAGTTCACGTTGTGCGTCGCGTCTTCCCGGCATCCGGCGCGCGAGCACTGGGTCTGAGCGTCGTCGAAAGCCGCGCCGGGCAGACCGATCACTTGTCGTCGTCCATCGGTACGGCACGAATGGGTTCTTGCACAACGATCACACCGTGCGCGACATCCACTCGCTTGGCGCTTCGCGTTGCACCAACGTTATTGGCGAGCAACACCGCGACCGACGGCAGAATCAGGGCTGCGGCAAGCGGCAGCAGCAACCAGATTCCATGCACAAAGAAGCAAATGATGACGCACACCATACGGATCGCCATCGCGACCGTGTACTGGATCATGCGTCGGCGACGGTCTTCCTCGGGGGAGGCGGGAAGAGACGTGATCGACTGCTGGGGTTTCATTTGCAACGCCATTCACGCGGGTCCGGTTGGCCCGCACTTAACAAGCTTAAGGCTTTCCGGGCTGACAGTAGGCTGGTGCGCATGAGCACAGCACGTACAGTCCTTGTCACTGGTGGAAACCGCGGAATCGGCCGCGCCATCGCCGAAGAATTTGTGGCCCTCGGTCACCGCGTCGCCGTTACGGCACGTTCGGGGGAAGGCCCGGAAGGCACCCTGACCGTCAAGGCCGATGTCACCGACTATGCGAGCCTCGACGCCGCGTTTACAGAGGTCGAGGCAGCATACGGACCGGTTGAGGTCGTTGTTGCCAACGCGGGCATCACGCGCGACACCCTCCTCATGCGCATGAGCGAAGAAGACTTCACCGACGTCATCGACACCAACCTGACCGGTGCTTTCCGCGTCGTCAAGCGCGCGTCGAAGGGCATGCTCAAAGCGCGCTTCGGTCGCATCATCCTCGTCTCGAGCGTCGTCGGTCTCTACGGTTCCGCCGGGCAGGTCAACTACTCCGCGTCGAAGAGCGGCCTCGTCGGTCTCGCCCGTTCCGTCACCCGTGAGCTCGGCGCCCGCGGCATCACAGCGAACGTCGTAGCGCCCGGCTTCATCGAGTCAGACATGACAGCCGAACTCACCGACGACCTCAAGTCCAAGTACCTCGCCTCGATTCCGGCCGCTCGCTTCGCGCAGGTCGCCGAGGTCGCGAAGGTCATCACCTGGCTCGCGAGCGACGATGCCGCCTACATCTCCGGTGCAGTGATACCGGTCGATGGCGGTCTCGGCATGGGCCACTAGTTCGTGCCCAACGTCGAGCAGCAGATTCTCACCGAGCTGCTCGACGTACTTCCCGGGGTGGATGTCGCGGGGCTCGACCTTGCCGGCGTCGGCGGGTTGCCCGGGCTCTACCCGGTCTCCGAACTCGCGACGGCGTCCGTGAGCGTCGCCGCGCTGGCTGCCGCAAGCCTGGCCGGTCCCTCGCGAGTCTCGGTCGACCGCGCCCGCGCCTCGGCCTGGTTCGGCATGACCCTCGCGCCCGTGGGCTGGGAGCTGCCGTCCCCGTGGGATCCAATAGCGGGCGACTACCGTTGCCGCGACGGCTGGATACGGCTGCACACAAACGCGCCGCACCATCGCGCCGCTGCCTTGTCGGTGCTTGGCACCCCTGCCGATCGCGACGCGGTCGCCGCGGCCGTCGCCGATTGGAATGGCGACGAGCTTGAGAACGCCGTCGTTGCCGCAGGCGGCTGCGCGGCCGTTATGCGCTCGACCGACGAATGGGCCGGCTGCGCGCAGGGCCTCGCCGTCTCGCTTGAGCCGCTCATCGCCTGGGTTGACACCGGCGAGACCGCCCCGCAGGGATCGCTGCCCGGGCACCGTGCGCCTCTCGCGGGCGTACGTGTGCTCGACCTCACCCGCGTTCTCGCCGGGCCGATCGCGACACGCTTTCTCGGCATGCTCGGCGCCGACGTGCTGCGCATTGACCCGCCCGACTGGGACGAGGCAATCGCCCCCGAGGTCACGCTCGCCAAGCGCACGAGTCGACTCGACCTGCGTTCGGCGCCCGATCGCGTGGTCTTCGAGCGGCTGCTGCAGAGTGCCGACGTTCTCGTTCACGGATACCGCGCCGGCGCCCTGGAAGCGCTGGGCTACGACTCCGAGACGCTTCAGCGCCATCGACCCGGTCTCATTGACGTCGCCCTCGACGCCTACGGCTGGAGCGGACCACTAGACACCCGCCGCGGCTTCGACAGCCTCGTGCAGATGAGCACCGGAATCGCGCACGCCGGAATGGTGCACGCTGGCGCCGACCGCCCCGTGCCGCTGCCCGTGCAGGCTCTTGACCAGGCCACCGGGTACCTCATGGCCGCTGCCGTGCTGAGCGCACTGCGGCACCGGCGCAAAACCGGAATCGGCCGCTCTGCACGGCTCTCGCTCGCGCGCACGGCGCAACTGCTGCTGGATCACCCTAGTGCCGGCGATCACACACCCTTCGAAGGCTCGGTGGATGTCGCGGCAGAACACACCGCATGGGGCCCAGCAACGCGCGTGCGTGCGCCTTTCCAGATCGACGGAGTGACGCTCGGCGGCCGCGGTGCGGTGCCATTCGGGGCCGATGCCCCGGACTGGCTCTAGCAACAGAGCGTTTCGATACGGCCGCGGGCGGCCTACTCAACCAACACGCTCTCGCTGGTTGAGTAGCGAGCGCCAGCGAGCGTATCGAAACCTATCCGCGCAACCCCAACAGCGGCAGCAGCTGCGACATGTCACGCACGTCGATGAGCACGTGGGCCTCGTCGCGCACGGGAGCCTTGGCGTCGAAGCCGACGGCGAGCCCGCAGATGGCCATCATCTCGAGGTCGTTCGCGCCATCGCCGACGGCAACCGTCTGACGCAGCGGGATGTCGCACTCGGCGGCCCACTCGCGCAGGGTGTCTGCCTTTGCCTTCGCGTCGATGATGGGGCCGGTCAGCCCGCCCGTGAGCACACCGTCGGCAACCTCGAGGCGGTTGGCTCGCCAAAAGTCGAGGCCCAAGGCCTCCGCAACCGGGTCAAGCACCTCGTGAAAGCCGCCGGAGACAACGGAGACCTTGCCACCCGCGGCCTGCACGGCAGCGACCATCTCGGGCACTCCCGGTGTCACAGCGATGCGTGGCGCGACATCCACAAATATGGAAACCGGAAGTCCCTTGAGGGTTGCGACGCGCGAACGCAGCGATTCCTCGAAGTCGAGCTCGCCGTTCATGGCGCGAAAAGTGATTTCCGCGACTTCCTCGAGCGTGCCGGCCTCTTCGGCGAGCAGTTCGATCACCTCGTTTTCGATGAGGGTCGAATCAACGTCGAGCAGCACAAGAAAGCGAGCCATGGTTCGGGTGGAGCCTTCCGTTGTGGTGCCCCGGCCAGAAAAGCTAGGGCGAAACTCGGACGCCCTTGCCCACGATCGTGATGCCAGAGTCGGTGACGGTGAGGCCCCTCGCGCGATCGGCATCGGGATCGACACCAACGGAGGCGCCCGCTTCGATCACCACGTCCTTGTCCAGAATAGCGCGACGGACAACGGCGTTCGGCCCGACCCTCGCACGCTCGAAGACGATGCAGTCGACGAGCATCGCGCCCGATTCGACTGTTGTCCACGGCCCGAGGATGCTGCGTTCGATGTGCGCGCCCGAGAGGAGCGAGCCGAGCGAAACGATCGAGTCGATAGTTGTGCCGAGGTAACCACGCGCGTCGCGAACGAACTTTGCGGGCGGCGAGTTGAGCTGCTGGCTGAAGATCGGCCACTCGCGGTTGTAGAGGTTGAAGATCGGGAGGGCGGAGATCAAGTCCTGGTGAGCCTCGAAGAAGGAGTCGATGCTACCGACGTCGCGCCAGTAGAACCTGTCGCGCTCGGTGGATCCGGGGACGTCATTCTGGTTGAGGTCGTACACACCGGCCGCGCCGCGCGAGACGAAGTCGGGAACGATGTCACCGCCCATGTCGTGGTTGGAGTCGCTGCGTTCGCCGTCGCGGAGAACCGCGTCGATAAGGATGTCGGCGTCGAAGACGTAGTTGCCCATGCTCGCGAGAACTTCGTTGGGGGAGTCGGCGAGGCCGACCGCATCCTGCGGCTTCTCGTGGAACGCGTGAATGAGAGTGGGGTCGTCCTTGTCGAGCTCGATAACGCCGAACTGGTCGGCGAGCGAGATCGGCTGGCGAATCGCTGCGACAGTCAGACCACGGCCTGAGGCGATGTGGGCGTCGATCATCTGGCTGAAGTCCATGCGGTAAACGTGGTCAGCGCCGACAACAACAACAATGTCGGGCTTCTCGTCACGCAGCAGGTTGAGGCTCTGCAGGATGGCGTCGGCGGATCCCGAGAACCAGCGCTTGCCGAGTCGCTGCTGCGCCGGCACCGAAGCGACGTAGGCATCGAGGAGTCCGGAGAGGCGCCAGGTCTGCGACACGTGGCGGTCGAGGCTGTGTGACTTGTACTGGGTAAGCACAACGATCTTCGTGAGACCCGAGTTGATCAGGTTGCTCAGTGCGAAGTCGATAAGTCGGTAACCACCGCCGAACGGGACCGCTGGCTTTGCCCTATCCGCAGTGAGGGGCATAAGCCGTTTGCCTTCGCCACCCGCGAGCACAATTCCAAAGATCTTCTTCGACGCCATGTGTCCAGCGTAGGTGAGAGAACCAACCCGTACTAGCGTCTTGTGTATGCGAGTCGATCTAATTACGCGGGAGTATCCACCGGAGGTATACGGGGGAGCAGGTGTGCATGTCGCCGAGCTCGTTCGCGCGCTTCGAGAAGGCAGCGAACTGGACGTGCGCGTGCGCGCCTTCGGTCTCGAGCGCGAAGAGGAGGGTGTGTCGTCTTACCTTGTGCCTCCCGGACTCACCGGCGCCAACCCGGCACTCGCCACTCTCGGTGTCGACCTCGAGATCGCACAGGACGCCGCGGGCGCCGACCTCGTGCATTCCCACACGTGGTACGCCAATGCCGCCGGGCACCTCGCGTCGATGCTGCACGGCATCCCGCACGTTGTCACGGCGCACAGTCTTGAGCCTCTTCGCCCCTGGAAAGCCGAGCAATTGGGCGGCGGCTACCGCGTCTCCAGCTGGATCGAGAGCATGTCGTTCGCCGGTGCGGCGGCGGTCATCGCGGTCAGCGACGGCATGCGCCGCGACATCCTGCGCTCCTATCCGTTCCTCGATGAGAGCCGTGTCGTCGTCGTTCACAACGGCATCGATCTCGAGCGCTGGAAGAAAGTCGACGACGCCGAACTCGTGCGCTCGCTCGGAATCGACCCCGACCGACCCTCGGTTGTCTTCGTCGGACGCATCACCCGGCAGAAGGGTTTGCCCTACCTGTTACGGGCCGCAGCAATGCTTCCGCCCGAGGTTCAGCTTGTGCTCTGCGCGGGCGCTCCCGACACTCCGGAGATCCTCGCGGAGGTTCAAGAGGGAGTCTCAGCACTTGCTCAGGAACGCACCGGAGTGGTCTGGATCGACCGTTTGCTGAGCCAGCACGAACTCTCCGCGGTGCTCACCCAGGCGACAACCTTCGTCTGCCCGAGCGTCTACGAACCGCTCGGCATCGTCAACCTCGAGGCCATGGCCTGCGGCGCCCCCGTTGTGGGAACCGCGACCGGCGGAATTCCCGAGGTCGTGGACGACGGAGTCACCGGCAGGCTCGTTCCCATCGAGCAGCTGCAGGATGGCACGGGCACACCGGTTGACCCCGAAAAGTTCGTTCGCGATCTGGCAAACACTCTCATCGAGGTGGTCTCCGACCCCGAGGCCGCGAAGCGAATGGGTGAAGCCGGACGCAAGCGTGCCGAGGCCGAATTCGGTTGGGATCGCATCGCGGTGCGAACGCAGGAAATCTATGCCTCACTTGTCTAGCGCGGCGCGCTGTTCACGGGCCTCGCGCGTCTAAGCTGGGGGCATCATGGCAAGCGTTCTAGAGCTCAGCGACGTCTCGGTAGTTCGTGACGGAAACACCATCCTCGATTCCGTCACCTGGACCGTCGACAGCGACGAACGGTGGGTCGTTCTCGGCCCCAACGGTGCTGGCAAGACGACGCTCTTGTCCATCGCGTCGGCGTCGATCTACCCGTCCTCTGGGCAGGCACGTGTGCTCGAGGACACCCTCGGCAAGGTCGACGTGTTCGAGCTGCGTCCGCGCATCGGATTCGCGTCGACGACGCTCGCCCGTCGCATCCCCGCCGATGAGAAGGTTGTCAACGTTGTGCTGACCGCCGCCTACTCGGTGACCGGCCGCTGGAACGAGCAGTACGAAGACATCGACGTTCGCCGCGCCCGACGCGTTCTCGCCGAGTGGAAACTCGGACACCTCGAGAACCGCCGCTTCGGCGACCTGAGTGATGGCGAGCAGAAGCGCGTACAGATCGCGCGCGCCGTGATGACCGACCCCGAACTGATGCTGCTCGACGAGCCCGCAGCGAGCCTCGACCTCGGTGCCCGCGAAGAACTTTTGCAGCTGCTGAGCGGGTACGCGCAGGCGGAAGGCGCCCCCGGAATCATCATGGTCACTCACCACGTCGAAGAGATTCCGCCGGCCTTCACCCACGCCCTGCTTCTCGCTGACGGCAGGATCACGGCACAGGGCCCCATCCACGAGGTGATTACCGCGGAGAAGCTCAGCGAAACCTTCGGCGTTTCGCTCGAGATCACCGAAAACGCGGGGCGTTTCGCTGCCCGGGCTCGCTGAACCTCTGTTAGTATTGATCTTTGGCTCCGCTAGTCGGTAGCCACGTATTCTTCCCGCGGACGCCCGTTCGCGAACACTCCAAAGGAAAATCCATGAAGACCGACATTCACCCCGAGTACGCAGCGGTAGTCTTCCGCGACCTCGCATCGGGCGAGACCTTCCTCACACGTTCCACCGTGACGAGCGAAAAGACCATCGAGCTCGACGGCGTTACCTACCCCGTCATCGACGTTGAAATCTCCTCCGCATCGCACCCGTTCTACACGGGCAAGCAGCGCATCATGGACTCCGCAGGACGCGTCGAGAAGTTCAATTCGCGCTACGCGGGCTTCGGCAAGTAACTTCAGCTTCACCTCAAGAGGCGGTCGACTTCGGTCGGCCGCCTCTTTTGTGTACCCCGGACCGACACCTGGGTCTTGAACGCCGGGCGTCATCGTGCTTATCCTCGCTGCAACTGTTTTCAACTCGCGCATCGGGGCGCGGCAGGGAGAGTCAACGATGACTACACAAACAGCCACTGGTCGCACGACGGCCATCGTCGCGCTTGCCGCACTGCTTGGTTCGGCGCTGAGCATTGCACCTGCGCAGAACGCGTCGGCCGCGCCATCCAGCGTCGCGCTTGTTGGAACCCTGCAGAGCGAACTCGGGTGTTCCGCCGACTGGCAGCCCGATTGTGCGCAGACCGAGCTGCTTGCCGCGGGAGAAAACCAGTGGGCCGCCGATTTTGTTGTGCCCGCGGGTTCGTACGAATACAAGGTCGCGCTCAACGGCACGTGGGACGAGGCGTACGGCCTCGAGGGTGGCGCAGACAACATCCCGCTCACGATCGCCGGGGAGAGCACGCTGCGGTTTGTGTTCGATGACGCGAAAAAGCTCGTTGGGCTCGAGGTGCTTTCGCTGGCTGGCGACTACAGCGCCGCGGACGACGCGCTTGTCCACGCTCCGATTCGCCAGGCAGGCGGCGACGAGCAGTTCTACTTTGTGATGACCGATCGATTCGATGACTCGGATGCGACGAACAACACGGGTGGCCTGGGTGACGACCCGCTCGTCTCAGGTTTTGACCCGACCCGCAAGGGCTTCTACAACGGTGGCGACCTCGCAGGGCTCGCCTCCCGCCTCGACTACATCGAAGGCCTCGGCACAACAGCGATTTGGTTGACGCCATCGTTCAAGAACCGCGCGGTGCAGGGAACCGGTGAGAACGTGTCTGCCGGTTATCACGGCTACTGGATCACCGACTTCACCCAGATCGACCCGCACCTCGGAACCAACGCCGAACTCACGGCGCTCATCGACGATGCCCACGCGCGCGGCATCAAGGTCTACTTCGACATCATCACCAACCACACAGCAGACGTCATCGACTACGAAGAGAAGCAGTACGGCTATATCGACAAGGCGACCTCGCCCTACCTGACCGCCGCTGGTGTGCCCTTTGACCCCGCCGACTACGCGGGAACCGACGACTTTCCGGCGATGAACACCGAGTCATTTCCGTACACACCGACGCTCAGTCCCGCGAATGAGAACATCAAGGTTCCGGACTGGCTCAACGACCCGACGCTCTATCACAACCGCGGTGACTCGACCTTTGAAGGCGAGAGTGTGCTCGACGGCGACTTCTCCGGGCTCGACGACCTGATGACCGAGAACCCCGAGGTTGTCGACGGTTTCGCCGAGGTCTACAAAAACTGGGTCGACTTCGGCATCGACGGTTTCCGCATTGACACCGTCAAGCACGTCAATCTCGAGTTCTGGCAGAAGTGGTCGACAGAGGTGCTCGATTACGCACACGCACAGGGAAAACCCGACTTCTTTATGTTCGGCGAGGTGTACGACGCCGATGCATCGAACCTCGCGCCATATGTGCGTCGCACCGACATCAACTCCGTGCTCGACTTCGCCTTCCAATCCCGGGCAACGAGCTTCGCGACCGGCAGCTCGGCGGCGGGGCTCAGCCAGCTCTTCGCAAGCGACGACCTGTACACAACGCCGAGCTCCAACGCCTACGCCCTGCCCACGTTCCTCGGCAATCACGACATGGGGCGCATCGGGTACTTTCTGCGCAACTCGTCTGACCCGCTCGCGCGTGACGAACTCGCCCACGAGCTGATGTTTTTGAGCCGCGGGCAACCGGTGATCTACTACGGCGACGAGCAGGGCCTTACCGGCGCTGGCAGCGGCAACGACCAGAGCGCACGGCAGAGCCTGTTCGGCAGCCAGGTCACCGAGTACCAAACCCAGCAGCTCATCACCGGCGAGACCGTGGGAAGCGGCGACCACTTCGCAACCGACGTGCCGTTGTACGAGCACGTGAGCGAACTCTCTGCCCTGAGGCGCGACAACCCCGCGCTCTCCACGGGCGCCCAGATCGAACGGCTCGCCGAGACGGGTGCGGGCGTCTACGCCTTCAGCCGCGTCGATCGTGCGGAGAAGATCGAGCACGTCGTCGCCCTCAACAACTCGACATCGGCCAGAACTGTCGACGTACCGACGCTCACAAAGAACGCGTCGTTCACCGCGCTGTACGGCTCGGCGACCGGTGCCTCCGACGCCGCAGGTGTGCTGTCGATTGAGGTGCCCGCCCTCGGTGCGGTTGTGCTGCGCGCCAACACGCCGGTGAGCGCGCCGAGCGCCGCCGGGTCGATAGCGCTCAGCGCCCCCGCGCCCGGCGCAGGGCTGAGCGGCCTCACCGGCATCGCTGCCGACGTCGACGACAACACCTGGCAGGAGACGAGCTTCGCGTGGCGCGTCGCCGGCGGCTCCGAGTGGCACAACCTCGGCACGGCGGAAGACACAAGCCCGCGCGTCTTCCACGATGCGCGCGGGCTCGACGCCGGAACCCTCGTCGAGTTGCGGGCCGTCTCGGTCGATGCTGCCGGGCAGCGGGCAGCGACATCCACCTACGCCTCGATCGGCAACGCCGTCTCGCTCGACGAAACCGAGGAGCCTCCGCCCGCCGTCGACCTCGTCACCGTACCGGGTAGCCACAACTCGGAGATGGGCTGCGCGAGCGACTGGCAGCCCGACTGCGACGCGGCGAAACTCACCGAGCGGGCCGACGGCATCTTCGCGGGAACTTTCGACCTGCCTGCCGGCGACTACGAGTTCAAGGTCGCGATCAACGGCAGTTGGGACATCAACTACGGCGCGGGCGGTGTACCCAACGGCGCGAACGCGAGCTACTCGACCGACGGAGGCAACGTCAGCTTCTACTACGACCCGCGCAACAACTTCTTCCAAGCCGACGCGCAGGGGGACATCGTGACGGCTGCCGGATCGTTCCAGTCAGAGATTGGATGCAGCGCCGACTGGTCTCCGGACTGCCTCGTGTCCTGGCTGCAGGACGTCGACGGTGACGGCATCGCAACCTTCGCGACCGACGCGCTCCCGACCGGCGCCTACGAGGTCAAGGTGGCGCACAGCCTCTCCTGGGACGAGAACTACGGCGCCGGAGGAGAACCCGGTGGCACGAACATCCCCTTCACCGCGACCGAGGGAAAGCTGACGACTTTCGCCTACAACCTGGAGACCCACGTGCTGACAGTGACCTCGGAAGACCCGCCGCTTCCCGGCGCCGGACAACAGGCGCACTGGATCGATGCATCGACAATCGCGTGGCCGGCGGCGCTCGGCGAGGGAGCCGACTTCGCTCTGCACTCGTCACCTGACGCCGAGCTCGAGGTTGTCGACGGTGCGGTTGTGGGTGGCACGACCGTACCGCTGGCGGTTGTCGCGGGCGGGCTGACCGCGGCACAGAAAAAGCTGTTCCCGGCGCTCGGCTCGTACACCGCCCTCCGGGTCGAGGGTCTCAGCCGCGCGCAACTCGAGTCCGCCCTGGCGAGCGAGCTGCTTGTCACCCGATCGAGCAGCGGAACGCTCACCGCGGCGACCGGAGTGCAACTGCCGGGCGTGCTCGACGATGCGTACGCGACATCCATGCGCAAACGAACCCTCGGCACCACCTGGAAGGGCGGCGTGCCGAGTCTCGCCGTCTGGGCTCCGACAGCGCAGAACGTCGATGTGCTCGTCTGGGCGGATGGCGACGGCGAACCCGTGCGAACGGCGATGAAGCGACAGATGGATGGCGCGTGGACGGCTCGGGGCGTGCGCAGTTGGAGCGGCGCCGACTACGTCTTCGATGTGAAAGTCTTCGCCCCAACGACGGGTGCTATCGAGACCAACCGTGTCACCGACCCGTACTCGGTTGCGCTGACCACCAACTCGCTGCGGTCGGTGTTTGTCGACCTCGACGACCGCCGCTACCAGCCGCGGGTCTGGCGCTCAACGGGCACACCGAATATCGCGCGAGCCGTAGATCGCTCGATCTACGAGCTGCACGTACGCGACTTCTCGATCTCCGACGAGACGGTGCCCGCCGAGCTTCGAGGCACCTATGGCGCGTTCGGGGTGCGCAGCGACGGCACCCGGCACCTGCGCGATCTCGCTCGAGCCGGCCTCAACACCGTGCACCTGCTGCCGACCTTCGACATCGCATCGATCGAGGAGGACCGCGCGGCGCAGGAGCTTCCCGACTGCAACCTCGCCGCGTTCGGTGCGGCGTCTGAGAAGCAGCAGGCCTGCATCGCGGCAGTCGCCGACACCGATGGCTTCAACTGGGGCTACGACCCGTTCCACTTCTCGGTGCCCGACGGCTCGTACGCCGTGGAGCCCGACGGCGGCTCGCGCATCGCGGAGTTCCGCGGCATGGTGGGCAACCTGCACCGGCTCGACCTGCAGGTTGTGCTCGACCAGGTGTTCAACCACACCGCGGAGAGCGGCCAGGGCGAGCGGTCGGTGCTCGACCGGATAGTTCCGGGGTATTACCAGCGCTTGAACGCGACGGGTGGCGTCGAGACATCCACCTGCTGCCAGAATGTGGCGACCGAACACAAGATCGCCGAAAAACTGATGGTCGACTCCGTTGTGATGTGGGCACGCGACTACAAGGTCGACGGCTTCCGGTTCGACCTGATGGGGCACCACTCGAAGTCGAACATGCTCGCGGTGCGACGCGCGCTCGACAAGCTGACCGAGCGTCGTGACGGTGTGGATGGATCCGAGATCTATCTCTATGGGGAGGGGTGGAACTTCGGCGAGGTCGCCGACAACGCCCTCTTCGAGCAGGCAACCCAGGGCCAGCTCGGCGGCACGGGAATCGGCACCTTCAACGACCGGCTGCGCGATGCAGTGCACGGGGGTAGTCCCGTCGACGGCAGCACGATCCAGGAGCAGGGCTTCGGCACGGGGCTCGGGACCGACCCGAACGGCGCCCCGGTCAACGGCACAACCGAACAGGCTCTCGCGCGGCTCGCGCAACAAAGCGACCTCGTGCGGCTCGGGCTCGCGGGTAACCTGCGCAGCTACCGGTTCCTCACCTCGGACGGCACAGTCAGACGCGGTGACGAGCTCGACTACCGCGGCGCTCCCGCCGGGTACGCCGACCAACCCAACGAGATCATCAACTACGTCGACGCTCACGACAACGAGACGCTGTTCGATCTGCTCGCGCTCAAGCTGCCGGCCGACACACCGATGGCCGACCGCGTGCGGATGAACACACTGTCGCTCGCGACAGTGACACTCTCGCAGTCCCCGTCGCTCTGGCACGCGGGCACTGACCTGTTGCGCTCCAAGTCGCTCGACCGCAACAGCTACAACTCGGGCGACTGGTTCAACCGCATCGACTGGAGCGGAACAACAAACAACTTCGGGGTCGGCCTGCCGCCCGCTGCAGACAACGAGGACAACTGGGACCTTATGCGGCCACTGCTTCAGGACCCGTCGCTTGCCCCCTCAGCCGCCGACATCGCCCGTGCAACCTCCCAGGCTCAGGACCTGCTTGAGCTCAAGAAGTCGACGCGGCTGTTCCGGCTCGGGTCTGCCGACCTCATCACAAAAAAGGTGACATTTCCGGGGAGCGGCCCGGCAGCGAAGCCCGGCGTCATTGTGATGAGCATTGACGACACCCGCGGGCGTGATATCGACCTCCGCCTCGACGGAGTGCTCGTTGTCTTCAACGCCTCGCCCGAGACGCAGTCGATCTCGATTGCCGCGCTGAAAAAGAAGGGATACTCGCTCAGCTTGATTCAACTGCGCGGAGACGACGGAATCGTCAAGCAGACGCGTTGGAACGCCGCGACCGGAACCGTCACCGTGCCAGCACGCACCGTCGCCGTACTCGTCGACGCGCAGGGCGGGCACGGTCGGGCGCGCTGACCGGACGGCGCGGGTTTAGCGCACCGGCCAGAGCCCGGACGTTGTGAAGGCGGGGTCTTTGGTGCGGCGCATGTAGTCCTGGAAGCTTGCGGACTGGTCGGCGCACCAGCCGACCTGCAGGTCGTGGAGGTCGGCGACGGCAATCGCGAGCTGCGCCGGGTAGCGGGCAGCGAGCGCCTGGGCGACGCGACCGGCGGCGACGGCATCGGCACTCGCGTCGTGCGCGTCGGTGAGGTCGACCCCGTAGAACTGGGCTGCGGCTTCGAGCGTGCGCTTTCCCTTGCGGTACTTGTCGACTGTCTTGTCGAGCACAAGGGGATCGATAACCGGCGCGGGAGTCGGCAGGGGAGTGAGCCCGTAGCGCAGCGCCTCGTGGTGCAGCAACGAGAGATCGTAGGGAGCGTTGTAGATCGTCACGGCGATGCCGCGCGCGAACAGGTCGGTGAGCGCGGCGAGGATCTCGGTGACGACCTCGACGGCCGGGCGGCCCTCTGCGCGAGCGCGTTCGGTTGTGATGCCGTGCACGGCACTCGCCTGCGCGGGGATCTCGATGCCAGGGTCGGCGAGCCAGTCGAGCTGCTCGATGAGCACCCCGTTGCCGTCGAGAACGCCGACGTGCGCGGAGACGATGCGGCTCGTTTCCACGTCGATTCCCGTGGTCTCGAGGTCGAATACGCCAAGGGTGTCAAACCACTGAATGCTCATGCGCTCACTCTAAACGCGACCACCGGCAAAGTGCGCTTCGCCGACGTGCAGCCAGTAGAAGGCCTGCGTTCCGAGTGTGAGGGTGAGTGTGCCGTCTTCGGCAACCGACGGGAACTGCCCGCCGCCGAAGAGGTCGTACAGCGGCTGGCCCGCGAAAGCCGAGGCGTCGATTGTCACGGAGACCGGGTTGTGCGCGAAGCTGAAGACGCACAGAACGCGCTCGGGCAGGTCGCCGAACTGCGTTCCGGAGCCCTCGTAAGAGCGCACAAACGCGAGAACTGACTCGTGGTTGGTGGGCAACACGGTGAGGGTGCCGAGCCCGAAGGTCGGGTGGCCCTTGCGCACGTGAATGACGTTGCGGATCCAGTGCAGCAGTGAACGGGACTGCGCGAGTTGCGACTCGACGTTGATGTGCTGGTAGTTGTAGACGAGCGACTGGACGATCGGCAGGTAGAGCTTGCCGGGGTCAGCCGTTGAGAAGCCGGCGTTGCGGTCGGGCGTCCACTGCATGGGCGTGCGGGACGAGTCGCGGTCGGGCAGCCAGATGTTGTCGCCCATGCCGATCTCATCGCCGTAGTAGAGGAACGGCGAGCCCTGCAGCGAAAACAACAGCGCGTGAGCGAGTTCGAGCTCGGCGCGCGAGTTGTCGAGGAGGGGAGCGAGGCGACGACGAATACCGATGTTTGCGCGCATGCGGGGGTCGTAGGCGTACCAGCCGTACATCGCCTGGCGGTATTCCTCGTTGACCATTTCGAGGGTGAGCTCGTCGTGGTTGCGCAGGAAAACACCCCAGCCCGCGCCATCCGGAATATTCGTGTGTTCGGAGAGCACACGAACGAGCTCACCGGCCTGCTGGGAACGCAGCGAGTAGAAGATGCGGGGCATAACGGGGAAGTCGAAGGCCATGTGGCATTCCGGCTCCTCGTTGGTGCCGAGGAACGCGGCGACCTCGTTGGGCCACTGGTTGGCCTCCGCGATCATCACGCGGCCGGGAAACTCGGAGTCGACCATCGCGCGCAGCTTCTTGATGAACTCGTGTGTGGGCGGCTCGCCCTCGCCGTCGCCCTCCTCGGACTCGTAGAGGTAGGGGATCGCATCGAGGCGGAAACCGTCGACGCCGAGCGAGAGCCAGAAACGCACGATGTCGAACATCGCGTCGTGCACGGCGGGGTTCTCAAAGTTGAGGTCGGGCTGGTGCGAGAAGAAGCGGTGGAAGTAGAACTGCCGGCGCTCTGGATCGAAGGCCCAGTTCGAGTCTTCGGTGTCGGTGAAGATGATGCGGATGTTCTCGTACTTCTCGTCGGTGTCGCTCCAGACGTAGTAGTCGCCGTACGGGCCGTCGGGATCGCTGCGGGACTGCTGGAACCACTCATGAGTGTCTGAGGTGTGGTTGAGCGGGAGGTCGATGATGACGCGCATGTTGCGCTCGTGCGCCTTCGTCACGAGATCGCGGAACTCGTCGAGCGTTCCGAACTCGGGCAGGATCGCCTTGTAGTCCTGCACGTCGTAACCACCGTCGCGCAACGGCGACTGGAAGAACGGCGGAAGCCACAGGGCGTCGATGCCCAGCCACTGCAGGTAGTCGAGTTTCGAGACGAGACCCTGCAGGTCGCCGGCGCCATCGCCGTTGCTGTCGACGAAAGATCGAACCATCACTTCGTAGAACACGGCACGCCTGAACCACTGCGGGTCAAGGGCCAATCCGGGAAGTTGGATCGGTGCGGTGAAGGTCACAATGCTCCATTTCGGGCTTGATATCAGCCGCCCATTGGACGCCTCGATTAAGTTTAGGGGTCGACTGCAAGCGCTTGTGCAACCGGCCGTACAGCACGGACTGCCTAGACTTGGCAGCGATGTCCATCGAATCGCCCTTCGCCGAACTTCTCGCCGCCCTGCCCCAGTCGACGGGGGTGGTCTCAGTGCTCGGCAGTGAGACGCACTACTGGACCTATGGCCCGGATGACGCGGCCACAACTATCGTCGTGTGCCACGGTTACCGCGGCGAACATCACGGCCTCGAGCCCGTGATCGCGCACATGCGCGGCGTGCGCATCATCGGCCCCGATCTGCCGGGCTTCGGGGATTCGACGCCTCTCACCGATGTCGGCCACGGAATCCCGGGCTATGCGGCCTGGTTCGCCGCCTTCATCGAGGCCATGAACCTCGATACACCGCCGATCATCCTCGGGCACTCGTTTGGCTCGATCGTGACGGCCTACGGCGTTGCCGAGGGAATTCTCGAGACGCCGAAGCTTGTGCTCGTGAACCCAATCGCGGCGCCCGCGACATCCGGGCCGAATGGCTACCTGACCCACGGGGCGCTGCTGTTTTATCGCAGCACCCGCTTTATGGGCGAGCGTCTCGGCAGCTGGGTGCTCGGCAACTGGCTCACGGTGCGGTTTATGAGCGTCTCGCTCGCCAAGACCAAAGACAAAGCGCTGCGCCGCTGGATTCACGACCAGCACCACACCTACTTCAGCCGATTTTCAGACCGCGCGACGGTCGTCGAATCCTTTGAGGCTTCGGTTGCCAACGATGTGAGTGAGTCCGGCCCGCGCATCGCTGTGCCCACGCTCCTGATCGGCGCTGAGCTCGACCTCATCACACCCGTGACTGCACTGCACACGCTGCAGGAGGCCATGCCCGACGCGACCCTGCACGTGATCCCCGGGGTTGGGCACCTCATCCACTACGAAAAGGCAGAGATCGCCGCAGAGATGATCGTCGACTTCCTCGGCGACGGAACCGTAGTCAGCAGCTAGCGGCTCTCGAGCGCGTTCTGCTCGGTGATGTCTTCCGTCGCACACTCGAGCGATTCGATATCGATCGGGTCATCGAAGGCGATGAGGTCAAGCGTGCCGTCGGTGTGCAGAAAACTGTGGATCGAGCCGTTGCGAATGCGCCCGGTGTCGTTGCCGGGAGCGACCTCGTTGAGGATGGCGCGAATCACACCGCCGTGGCTCACAACGATGATGCTCTGATCGGGGTATTGCTCTGCGATGGACATAATCGCGGGCAGGGCGCGAGCCGCGACATCCAAGCGCTCTTCTCGACCGGGAACGGGAGCGTCATTGGGGTAACGCGCCTCGATCGTCTCGTAATCGAGGCCTTCGGCGTCACCGTAGTTGCGCTCGACCAGGTCAGCGTTGGCCAGGGGTGCGGGCAGGCCGATCTCGTTCGCGATGATCGACGCGGTCTCGAACGCGCGCGAGAGCGGGCTCGAGATGATCGCGCTCCACTCGCGGCGCGCGAGAAGCTTTCCGGTTGTCGCGGCCTGCGCGCGCCCGGTGTCGTTGAGCGGGATGTCCGTCGACCCCTGGATGCGGCGGGCGCGGTTCCAGTCGGTCTCGCCGTGACGGACGAGGTAGATGCGGGTCATCGGTATCCTCTGTTCGAGGAACGACCCTATGAGCCCAGTAGCCTCAGCTCAGTCGCTCAACAAATGCGGCGAGAGTTTCGGACGTTCCAGCCTCGATCTTAACCGCAGCTCTCGCGTCGCCCTTTGTTGCCCCGCGGTTGATGATGATCACGGGCACCTTGCGGCGGCTCGCCTTGTCGAGCAAGCGGATGCCCGAGTTAACGGCGAGCGACGAACCGGCGATGACAAGCGCTTCCGCCCGCTGAACAAGAGCCGCGGCTTCTGCAAAGCGTTCGACCGGCACAAACTCACCAAAGAAAACAACATCAGGCTTGAGGATGCCGCCACACACGCTGCACTCGGGAACAACGAACTCGTTGACATTGGCAATCTCGACGTCGCCATCGGGGTTGAGCGGAATCTCGTCGTCGTTCTCCAGCCAGGGGTTCGCGGCGGCGAGTCGAGCTGCGATATCGGCTCGCGCAAAATATTGGCGACAGTTGAGGCAGGTGACGCGGTCCATCGAGCCGTGCAGGTCGACGACGCGCTGCGAGCCGGCGCGCAGATGCAGACCGTCAACGTTCTGGGTGATAACACCGTTGATAACGCCGGCCGTCTCGAGTTGCGCGAGAGCATCGTGACCAGCGTTGGGGCGAGCACCAGCAAAGCGCTTCCAGCCGAGGTGGCTCCCGGCCCAGTACCGCTTGCGGTAGTTCGAGTCGGCGAGGTACTGCGCAAAAGTCATCGGGTTTCGCGGGGGAGCACCGGCGCCGCGATAGTCGGGAATGCCCGAATCGGTGGACAGGCCAGCGCCGGTGAGTACAGCTATCTCGCGGCCTCGGAGAAGTTCGACTGCTGCATCGATGGCCGTAAGTTCGGTGCTTGGGGCTACGGATTGATTCATCCGGGCCGCCTTCCTGTTGCTGTGGTGCTCTGTCCCTAGACTAAACAGCGAATCTTTCCGATATGTTTCCGATTGCTGGCAGAGTGACGGTGTTGGTGAGTATCACTAGCCGCTTGGAGCCCCCGTGCACGTAGAAGTCATCGACGATCTCGATCGCCCCGGGCTCGAAGATTTTCGTTCGCTGACGGATGTCGCGCTGCGCAAGGTCAAGGAACCGGCGGGCGGCCTGTACATCGCAGAGTCCACAAAGGTCATCGCGCGAGCGCTCGCTGCGGGGCACGTTCCGCGTGCCGCGCTTGTGCTCGAGCAGTGGCTGCCCGACATGGAGCGATTGCTCGGCGACTTCGATGTTCCCGTCTACGTCGGCAGCTCGGCTTCTCTTGAGGCGCTCACCGGTTTCGAGATGCACAGGGGCGCACTCGCATCCATGCATCGACCGGCGATGCTGCCCGTCGTGGAGCTGCTCGCAAACGCCCGCCGCGTTGTCATCCTCGAAGACATCGTCGACCACACAAACGTCGGCGCGATCTTCCGTGCGGTCGCGGGTCTCGGTGCGGATGCCGTTCTCATCACCCCGCGCTGCGCCGACCCGCTCTACCGCCGCAGTGTGCGCGTGAGCATGGGCACCGTGCTGCAGGTGCCGTGGACGCGCCTGCCGGAGTGGCCCGAGGCTCGCGAGCTGCTGCACAACGCCGGTTTCCACATCGCGGCCCTCGCCCTCGCCGACGATGCCGTCTCGCTCGACGTCTTCGAGATCGATCCGCCGGAGAAGGTTGCCATCCTCATGGGTTCAGAGGGCGACGGGCTCAGCCGCGCTGCCCTCGAGCACGCCGACACGGTTGTGACGATCCCCATGCTGCACGGCGTCGATTCGCTCAACGTGGCCTCGGCGAGCGCCGTCGCGCTCTACGCGCTCAGGGTGCGCTGAGTCCGAGCAGCTCTCGAGCGGCTTGCCACACCCGCATCTCGGCAGCACTTGCCTCGGCGAGGTCGGGGGTTCCGTCGTCGAGGTACCAGCTCACGTTGAGGCCGAGCCGAGCGAAACCCCAGCGCGCGATGCGCTCCGGCACAAGGCCGCTGAGTTCGCCGACGAGCAGAAGCCGTTCGGCAATGGCGTCCGCAGACAGGGGGTCGCCGAGCTGCTGCACCATCGGCCAGAAGTCGAAGGCCGGGTCACCGACGAGCGGCTTCGGGTCGATCACCTTCCAGCCGTCGACCGAGCGAAGCACGTTTCCGGGATTGAAGTCACCGTGCAGCAACACCGGCTCGACCTGCTCTGCGGCGAGCGCGTCGAGCTCATCGAGGGCGAGGATGACGAGGCCCGCGGCATCCATTCGCTCGAGATCGGGCAGGTCGCCCGCAAACCTCGCACGCGCCGCCGTCGAGAAGACGGTCATCCCGTCGGCAAGGGTCGGCAGGCCAACAGGCGGAGGGGTGGATGCGACGCGCCGCTGCATCTCGCAGCCGACCGCCAGCGCATCCCGCGTTGACCCGGTGAAACCGCTGAGCGGTAAGCCGGGAACAACCCGCTCGAGCAGCATCGACCACGTCCACGCGTCCTGGTTGTACAACTCCGGAGCTGCCGCACCCAGCGCCTCGAGCGCCACCGCCTCGTAGACGGCCTCAAAGTGCGGGTATCCGACCTTGAGCACCGCGGGGGAGCCGTCGGGCCGCGTGACATCGATGACCGCAGCGGAGTACCCACCCACGTACGCCTCGCCAGCGGTCAGACCCCAGCGATCAAGCATGGACTGCACGATGCTGGCGGCGGCCGCGTCCCACTCGGTGCGTGAGGTGTACCCGTCGAGGGCGCCTCGTTCGAAAGCAACTGCTGCCATAGTCCGAGCCTAAGTTGTAGGCTCTGTAGACCCGAAATGGAGGTCAACGATGACGGAAACGGCTGGCAAGGGTCTGGCAACCGGAACTCTCGGTCTTGTTGGTTCGACGGTCATCGGCCTCGCCTCAACGGCCCCGGTCTACTCGCTCGCAGCGACCCTCGGCTTTGTTGTCCTCGCCGTCGGAGCGCAGGCGCCGATCGCTTTTATCATCGCGTTTATTCCAATGTTCTTCATCGCCTTCGCCTACCGCGAGCTCAATCGCGCGGTGCCCGACTGCGGCACGACCTTCACATGGGCGACGAAGGCTTTTGGCCCCGTTGTCGGCTGGATGGGCGGCTGGGGTGTCGCGGTCGCCGGCATCGTTGTGCTCGCCAACCTCGCCCAGATCGGCGGCAAGTACCTCTGGCTGCTCATCAACCCGGAGCTCGCGGCGAACACAACTGTCGTCACAATCACCGGTGTTGTCTTCATTATCGTGATGACGGCGATCAGCGTTCGCGGCACCGAGATCGGCGAGAAGCTGCAGAACGTGCTGCTCGGCATCCAGTACCTCGCGCTCACGATCTTCGTCGTCGCGGCCATCGTCGCCGTTTCGACAGGAACCGCCCCTGAGGGCGCGACGCTCCCGCAGCTTGAGTGGTTCAACCCCTTCGCGTTCTCGTCGACCTCCGGCTTCGTCGAGGCCATCCTGCTTGCGCTCTTTATCTACTGGGGTTGGGATACCTGCCTGGCCCTCAATGAGGAGACCAAAGACCCGCAGCGAACCCCTGGTCGCGCCGCGATCCTATCCACTGTCATTCTGCTCATCACCTACGTCGGAGTCACCGTCGCGGCGATGTCGTATGCCGGACTCGGCGAGAGCGGCCTGGGCCTCGGCAACGAGAAGAATGCCGAAGATGTCTTCTTCGCCCTCAAGGACGTCCTCTTCGGCCCGTTCGCCTGGCTGCTCGTTGTCGCGGTGATGGTGTCCGCCGTCTCATCGACGCAGACGACGATTCTTCCGACAGCGCGCGGCACCCTCGCGATGGCGGCGTACAAGGCCCTCCCTGCACGGTTCGGCGCCGTGCATCCACGATGGAAGACCCCGGCTTTCTCGACGATAGTTATGGGCATCGTCTCGGTGCTCTTCTACGTTGTGCTCACGATCATCAGCGAAGACTTCCTCTCCGACTCGATCCTGTCGCTTGGTCTCGCTATCGCCTTCTACTACGCGATCACCGGGTACGCGTGCATCTGGTACTTCCGCAAGGAACTCTTCACCAGCGCCTACAACTTCGTCTTCAAGTTTCTGTTCCCACTCCTGGGCGCGGCGATGCTCACGGCGGCGTTTGTGTTCTCCGTCATCGACATGATCGACCCTGACTACGGCTACACAGTGCTGTTCGGCGTCGGGGGCGTGTTCGTTGTCGGTGTCGGCTCGCTCGCGTTTGGCGTTGTGCTGATGATCGTCTGGTTCTTCTTCGCGGGATCGAAGCCATTCTTCAGCGGAAAATCGCTCAACCGCGACACCAAGGTGCTTGTGCCGGAAAGTGAACACCCAACGGTTCGCAGCGTTGATGGAGGATGGGCCTAGGTACCATGGCGGTATGCCCCTCTCGCGTCGACAGATCCTACGACGACGCCGTTTAACCGTTTTCGGTGGCCTCGGCGTTCTGCTCGCTGGTGGCTTCTACCTCCCGATGACACTGCTTGCGCCGCTCTCGCCGGTCGCCGCAAACATCGCGCCCTACGAGGCGCCCGTGCAGGAGCCGGTCGAGCTCTCCTTTCCCGACTTCGGTTCGACAGCGGTCGGCGCTATCGGTTACCCGGGCACCCTTGCCATCAGTGGCGACACAAAGCCGGTGCCCATTGCCTCGATCACCAAGGTCATCACCGTTCTCGTTGTGCTCGAGAAGAAGCCACTCGCCATCGATGAGGCCGGGCCATCCATTCTGATGACGAGTGCGGATGTCGCGCTCTGGAACAAACAGGTTGCTCAGAACGGCAGCGTGGCGCCCGTGAGCTCCGGTATTTCGCTGTCGGAGCGCGAGCTGTTGGACCTCATCCTCGTCAAGTCGGCGAACAACTACGCCGAGACTCTCGTCAATTGGGCCTTCGGTTCCGAGAAGACGTACCTGCCGATCGCGCGCGAGTGGCTCGCGACCCACAACCTCGAGAACACGAGCCTCACCGACTCGACGGGCTTCGACTCGGGAAACCGTGCGAGCTCCGCCGACCTCGTCGAGCTCGGCAAACTCGCCCTCGCCAACCCGGTGGTCTCCGACATCGTTGGCACAAAGAGCGAAGCTGTCGCGCACGTCGGCACCATCAAAAACACCAACGACCTGCTGAACGTGCCCGGAGTGCGCGGCATCAAGACCGGGACGACGGATGACGCGGGTGCCTGCCTGCTGTTTGCCATCGACTATGCGGTGGGGGACGAGACAATCACCATCGTCGGCGTGATGCTCGGCGGCGACACGCATCCGGAGCTCAACTCACGCATCAAGAAGCTGCTCAAGACGGTCAAGTCGTCGTTCCACGAGGTGCAGCTGTCGGCGAAGGGCCAGGTCTTTGGCTCCTATTCGACGGCCTGGGGCGACGCGTCCGATGTGGTCGCGACCGAGGAATCGAGCGTCGTCGTCTGGGGCGAAACCCCAGTAACTGCGCTCGTGAGCGCCGAAGACGTCGGAGTTTCCGTGAGCGGTGACGATGTCGGCGAGCTCACCTTCGCGGTGGGAGAGCAGACGGTCGTTGTACCACTCGAACTGAGTGCGACGATTGAGGATCCCGGTCCGTGGTGGCGACTGACGAACCCGGTCGAGCTCTTTTAACGCAGCCGTGTAAACCTCGTGTGAACTCTGTGGTGGCTATGCACGCCTTTCTCAGTCTTCGCCTCTAGACTCGTTGCATCCTGAGCAATCGCTCGCACACTGCGACTGGGAAGTCACCCATGATCGAGGTCTTGTGAGCTCAGCTTCTGCTTCTGCGGCATCCCCGTCGAGAATTGTTCAGACGGGCCCGCGTGGCCTGAAGAACCCGGTGTCAGAATTCACGGCACTGATGGCAACCATTCGTGAGGCCGGCCTCCTGCGCCGCCGCCGTGGTTTCTACATCGCTACCTTCTCCGTCATCACCCTGCTGATGGCGGGCGCCTGGGTGGGCGTCGTCCTGCTTCAGGACACCTGGTTCACCCTCATCCTCGCCGGCGCGATGGGAATCCTGTTCACCCAGTACGCCTTCCTCGCGCACGAGGCCTCGCACCGCCAGGTCTTTGAGTCGGGAAAGGCAAACGACCTCGCGGGTCGTGTGCTCGCCGACCTCTTCGTGGGCATCAGCTACTCGTGGTGGATGACAAAGCACTCGCGTCACCACGCGAACCCGAACACGGTGTCGAAAGACCCCGACATCGAACCCGACTTCATCGTCTTCCAGAAGGAGCACGCCGCAGAGGTCAAGGGCTTCCAGGTCTTCCTCACAAAGCGTCAGGGTTGGCTTTTCTTCCCCGCGCTGCTGCTCGAGGGCATCAACCTGCACATCCACGCGTTCAAGACCGTCTTCTCGCCCGGCAAAAAGGTCGACAACCGCGCCGCCGAGATCGTTCTTCTTCTCGTGCGTAACCTCGGCTACCTCACCGCCGTCTTCCTCATCCTCGACCTCGGAATGGCCTTCGCGTTTGTCGGCATCCAGCTCGCGATCTTCGGCCTCTACATGGGCGCGTCGTTTGCGCCCAACCACAAGGGCATGCCGCTGCTTCCGAAGGACTCCAAGGTCGACTTCCTGCGTCGCCAGGTACTCACGAGCCGCAACATCAAGGGCGGGTGGTACATGAACATCTTTATGGGTGGACTCAACTACCAGATCGAGCACCACCTGTTCCCGAGCATGCCGCGCCCGAGCCTCAAGCGCGCACGCGAGATCGTCAAGGAATACTGCCAGGCCAAGGACATCCTCTACACGGAGGCCCGTCTCACCGAGTCGTACGGCATCGTTATCGCGTACCTCAACCGCGTCGGCCTCGCCGCCGGTGGAGACCCGTTCGACTGCCCCGCAGCGATGCGTTACGGACGCTAACAAGCCTTAAAGAATGGATGGCGCGGACTTCGGTCCGCGCCATCCATTCGTTAATGCGCTTCTCTAAGCTTCGGGCCACCCGGGTCGCTTGGGCGTTACATTGTCGCCCGACGACTGGTGACGGATGCGCCGCAGCACCCAGGGCACAAGATGCTCGCGCGCCCAGACCATGTCGCCAGAGCGCGCCTGCCGCCACGAGACGCCGGGGAGAGGCTCGGGGGCGTAAGGTTCGAGGTCGTTCTCCACGTTGAGCGTCGCAAGCACCATACGAGCGATCGTGTGGTGTCCGACGGCGGAGAAGTGCAGCCGGTCGGCCGCCCACATGCGCGGGTCGCGCAGTTCGGTCATCGGCCACATGTCGGCAACGATCGCGTCGTGACGCTGGGCGATCGACCGCAGGTTCTCGTTGTAGATCGCCACCTTGCCGCGCGAACGGCTGAGCACAGGGGTCATCCCGATGTCGGGTCCGTTGAACATCACTACTGTCGCGCCGTCCCTCCGGAGCCTGCCGATCGCGGCGTCGAACCGCACGGCGATCTCGTCGGGGTCGGTACCGGGGCGGATGATGTCGTTTCCGCCGGCCGAGATGGTGATGAGGTCGGGGCGCAACTCGAGCGCGGCGTCGATCTGCTCGTCGATGATCTGCTGCAGAAGGCGACCCCGGATCGCGAGGTTGGCGTAAGCGAACTCGTCGGCTTGCGAGTAGAGAACTTCCGCGACCCGATCTGCCCAACCGCGATAGCCGCCGGGGCTTCCGGGTTCCGGGTCTCCGATGCCTTCAGTGAAGGAATCGCCGATAGCTACGTATCTTGTCCACGGATGCTGCGAAGTCATCATCCAAGGATGCATCACAGAACTGTGCTGTGTCTGCCAGCCGACACGGCGAGTCTTGCCCCCGTTTACAGCGGGCTCCCAGATAACGCCCAGACGGCTTGACACCCAGATGGGGGGCGCGCTTAGCTATTAGCTGTTCCCGAGACCCGGGATCGGAACGAATGATCGACTGGGAGGTCGTCATAATGAGTTGGTTGGCATTCATCCTTCTTGGCCTGATTGCAGGAGTCATCGCAAAGCTGATCCTGCCAGGACGGCAGGGGGGCGGCTGGATCGCAACTCTGATCCTCGGCGTCGTTGGCGCACTCCTTGGTGGATTCCTGGCTGGCCTCTTCGGCTTCAGCTACGAGGAGTTCTTCTCCATTGAGTCGTGGCTCATCGCCATCGTCGGCGCAATTGTTGTCCTCTTGATTTGGGGCTTCATCACGCGTCGTAGCTCGCGAGCATAAGCTCGCATACGTCTTCAAGGCCCGGTCACCCGAAAGGGAGACCGGGCCTTGCTGTGTGTGCACCGCTTTGTCGTCGGCTGGTGCGATCATGGATGGATGAGCAAGCAGGACGGCAGCGGCCGCCAGGTCACCGCCGAGGGCGCGGATGACTCGAGCGCCACAATCCTGCACGTCGACATGGACGCCTTCTTCGCCTCCGTCGAACTCCTCGAACGGCCCGACCTTCGCGGCAAGCCCGTTATCGTGGCGCACGATTCCGCCCGTTCGGTCGTGACAGCTGCCACCTACGAGGCCCGCAAGTTCGGCGTCAACTCGGCAATGCCCCTCGCGCTCGCGAAGCGCCGCTGCCCGCAGGCGATCATCCTGCCGCCGCACTTCGAGCGCTACCAGCACTACTCACGCGAAGTGATGAACATCTTCGACGGCGTCACCCCTCGGGTTGAGCGGCTGGGCATCGACGAGGCCTTCCTCGATGTCGCAGGGGCCGGCAAACTCCTCGGCGGGCCGATCGCCGTCGCCACGCTCGTGCGCGAGCGCGTGCACAGTCAGACCGGGCTCGTCTGCAGCGTCGGCGCGGCCTCGACCAAGTTCGTCGCGAAGCTCGCCTCCAGCCGCGCGAAGCCTGACGGGCTGCTCGTGATTCCCGCAGACGCCACACTCGGCTTCCTGCATCCCTTGCCGATCGGTGCACTGTGGGGAGTCGGCGGCAAGACCGAAGAAGCTCTCACCCGTCGCGGCATCCGCACGATCGGCGATCTCGCCAACACGCCCGTCGACGCTCTCGAACACGTCGTCGGCAAGGCTGGCGCGTCGAAGCTGCACGATCTCTCCTGGGGCATCGACCCCCGCTCGGTCGAAACCCGCGCCGAGGAGAAGAGCGTCGGCCACGAGCTGACATTCGAGGTGGATGTCACGGACCCGGCGGTGATCAGGCGTGAGCTTCTGCGGCTCGCCGGAATGGTCGCGGCGCGCCTTCGGGCGTCAGACATGGTCGGTCGCACCGTTGTGCTCAAGTTGCGCTTCGCCGACTTCTCGCTCATCACCCGCTCACGTACCCTCGCCGAACCCACCGACCTCGGCCGCCGCATTTACGAGGAGGTCAGCGACATCTACGCCGGCCTCGGGCACCAGCCGCCCATCCGCCTCGTTGGCGTGCGGGCCGAGCAGCTGCTCGATGCCGGCTCCGCCCAGCTCGGACTGTGGGACGCCGACGAGACCTGGCGTGAGGCCGAAGACGTTATGGATTCCGTGAGCGCGCGCTTCGGCCGCGGCAGTGTGACACCCGCGGCGCTCATCGGCAAGCACCGCGGTCGAGAGAGCACGGCATCGGGGGAGAGCCCCATGCGCGACCCGCGAACGCTGCGTGCGGAGTGACCCGTGTCAGTCGAGTCGACTACCATTTGATCAAGTGAGCACACCTTCCCTGCCCGGCCCCACAGTCGGCACCTTCGCGGCGGAACACCTCTCACCCTCCTACCCCGAGCGCGCCGCTCGAGGCACCGCATCCAAGCTCCGCGCCTGGCAGGCAGAGGCGCTCGACGCCTACTTCGCCACCGAACCGCGTGACTTTCTCGCCGCCGCGACACCGGGTGCAGGCAAAACAACCTTCGCGCTCCGACTCGCAACAGAACTCATCGCGCGCCGCATCGTCGACCGCATAACGGTCGTCGCTCCCACCGAGCACCTCAAGAAGCAGTGGGCCGATGCCGCCCACCGCGTCGGACTCCGGCTCGACCCCGGCTACCGCAACGGCGACCCCTACGGCGGGCGCCGCTATCACGGCATCGCCGTTACCTACGCGCAGGTAGCGATTCGCTCCTCCCTGCACAAGGACATCACCGACTCCGCCCGCACCCTCGTGATCCTCGACGAGGTGCACCACGGTGGAGACGCGCTCAGCTGGGGCGACGCCATCCGTGACGCCTTTGGCGGCGCGACCCGCAGGCTCTCGCTCACCGGAACCCCTTTCCGCAGCGACAGCTCGCCCATCCCGTTTGTCACCTACGCCCCCGACGCCGGCGGTATCCGCACCTCGGTGAGCGACTACAGCTACGGCTACGGTCGCGCACTCGCCGACGGCGTTGTTCGCCCGATCATCTTTCTCGCCTACGCGGGCAAGATGCGCTGGCGCACACGCATGGGCGACGAGATGGAGGCACGCCTCGGCGAGGGCGACACAAAGGACATCACCGCCCAGGCCTGGCGCACCGCACTCGACCCGGGTGGTGAGTGGATACCGTCAGTTCTTGCTGCAGCCAACACGCGCCTGACCGAAGTGCGCCACTCGATCCCCGACGCCGGCGGCCTCATCATCGCCACTGACCAAGACTCGGCGCGCGCCTACGCCGAAGTGTTGCGCGGTATCACCGGCGAGACCCCGACACTTGTGCTCTCAGACGAAAAAGCCTCGAGCGACCGGATCGAACAATTCGCAGCGGGGGAGTCACGCTGGCTCGTCGCCGTGCGTATGGTGTCCGAAGGCGTGGATGTGCCGCGGCTGGCGGTCGGCGTCTACGCGACCTCCGCGTCAACACCGCTCTACTTCGCGCAGGCCGTCGGTCGCTTTGTGCGCACTCGTCGCCGTGGAGAGGTCGCCTCGATCTTCCTGCCGAGTGTTCCCGCGCTCACCAACCTCGCAAAGACGCTCGAGATGGAGCGCGACCACGCTCTCGATCGCGACGTCGACCCCAACCTGCTGCTCGACGACGCACTTCTCGCCGCGGAGGAGAAGTCGGAGTCGGCATCAGAGGGACTGCTTGAAGAGTTCGAGTGGAAGGCCATCGAGTCCGACGCCAACTTTGACCGCGTGCTCTACGACGGTGGCGAGTTCGGGTTCTCGGCCGAGACCGGCAGCGACGAAGAACTCGACTTCATCGGTATCCCGGGCATTCTCGAACCCGACCAGGTGCGCGAACTCCTGCAGCAGCGGCAGGCGCGTCAGTCGCGTCGTGCCTCGGAGCGCGAAAAGGCGCTGCCGGAGTCGGAGCGCCAGCCACCCGCGCTTTACCGCACACTCAAGGAGCAGCGCACACTACTCAACAGCCTCGTGGGAATGCGTGCGAAGCTCACGGGGGAGCCGCACGGCATCATTCACGCTGAGCTGCGCCGCGAACTCGGCGGGCCGGCCGTCGGCACCGCGACGGTGAGCCAGTTGCAGGCACGCATCGATTCGCTGCGCAAGCGGATGCACGCGTAGCTCACTCGCTGATTGAGTAGGTCGCTCAGCGACCGTATCGAAATCCCGAGATCCAGGTTTCGATACGTCGCTGGCGCTCCTACTCAACCAGCGAGAGTCGTTAAAGTAGAACGACCCCGGCCACATAGCCGGGGTCGTTCTGTGTTTAAGCCTTCAAAGACTTGAGCTCTAACGAATTAGAGGGCGCGGATGTTCTCCGCCTGGGGACCCTTGGGTCCCTGGGTGATCTCGAATTCAACCTTCTGGTTTTCATCGAGTGACCGGTAGCCACCGCTTGCGATAGCTGAGTAGTGGGCGAAAACGTCCGGGCTACCATCCTCGGGAGCGATGAAGCCGAAGCCTTTTTCTGCGTTAAACCACTTAACGGTACCAATTGCCATGTAAAACTCCTCCAGGAGCGTTCTTCTTGGTCTCGATTGTCGAGACCCTACTGAGAAGGTCTCGAATGAGTCCAACCAGTTCTCGCTAAGGCTATAGCACTAGAACCCGAGAATTGCTATTTGTGGCAAAACTTGTCTAAAACTCCTCAAGGCTTGATTTTTAGTGAAAGTCGCGCGATAGCGTTCTGACGCCAACATCGAGGTGCTCGAACCGGTCGGCGACGAGGTTGATTACCCCCTCGGGAGATCGCTCGAGAACCCCGCGAATGATCATCGCTGGCGACTCCCGCGCTATGCGGCGATAGCGATTCCAGACCCCGACTGAGCAGATCACGTTGACGAGACCCGTCTCGTCTTCGAGGTTCATAAAGGTGATGCCGCTCGCTGTCGCCGGCCGCTGGCGGTGTGTGACGACCCCACTGACCTCGAGCCTGCGCCCGGACTCGGCCTCGCGCAGCCCAACCGCCGAGACCACACCGCGCCGGTCGAGCGCCGCGCGCAGGTGGCGCACCGGGTGATCGGTCGGCGAGATGCCCGTCGCCCACAGGTCGGAGACGAGCTCATCGCGCTCGGAGGGCATCGAGAAGAGCGGCGGTTGCACGGCGACGATCGAGTTCGGCAAAAACTCGGCGCGGTCCTGGGCTGCGTTGCCGGCGTTCCAGAGCGCCTCACGTCGGTCGAGCCCCAGAGAATCAAATGCGCCGGATGCCGCGAGCACCTCGAGTTGGGCGGTGGTCAGCCCGACTCTCCGCACCAAGTCGTTCATGCTCGCAAACGCGCCACCGGCATCGCGCGCGGCAACTATGCGCTCGGCGAGGTCGAGGCTGATGCCGTTGACCTCGGCGAGGCCGAGCCGCACGGCGAATGCTCCGTCGCGGCGATGGTCGGCATCGGTGCGGGGGAGCGATCGGTCAAAGGTGGGCACGGGCGGCTGCTCGCGATGGGTGCAGGAGTCCATTCCGGTGGGTGCTCGATCACCGGTCGGCGTCAGGTCGCTCTGCACCCCGGAGAGCAGGATGTCGGGCGTCAACACCTCGACACCGTGGCGGCGAGCATCGGCGACGAGCGACTGCCGGGAGTAGAACCCCATGGGTTGCGCGCGCAAAAGTGCGGCGAGAAACGCGCCCGGATAGTGCAGTCGCATCCATGCACTCGCGTAGACGAGGAGCGCAAAGCTGAGCGAATGCGACTCGGCAAAACCGAAGTTCGCGAAGGCCTGGATCTTCGAATAGATCTCGTCTGCGACATCCCCCTCGATGCCGTTTGAGGCCATGCCCGCGTACAGCTTCTCGCGCAGCGACTCGATGCGCTCGATACCGCGCTTGGAGCCCATGGCGCGGCGCAGCAGGTCGGCGTCTTCGCCGGTGCAGCCGCCGACAGCCATCGCGACCTGCATCAGCTGCTCCTGGAAGACCGGGATGCCGAGCGTGCGCTCGAGCGGTTCGACGAGCTTGGGGTGCAGGTAGGTGATCGGTTCGAGGCCGAGCTTTCTTCGGACGAATGGATGCACCGCGCCGCCCTGAATCGGACCGGGACGCACGAGCGCGATCTCGACAACCAGGTCGTAGAAGCGTCGGGGTTGCAGGCGGGGCAGCAGGCCCATCTGGGCGCGGCTCTCCACTTGGAAGACACCGATCGAGTCCGCGTGGCACAACTGGTCGTAGACGCCGGCCTCCTCGCGCGGGAGGGTGTCGAGGCTCCACTCTTCACCGGTGTGCTCGCGCACGATGTCGAACGAGTACTGCAGAGCCGAGAGCATGCCGAGGCCGAGCAGGTCGAACTTGACGAGGCCCATCCAGGCGCAGTCGTCTTTGTCCCACTGCACAACTGTGCGGTTCTTCATACGCCCGTGCTCGATCGGAACGACCTCGCCGACGGGCCGGTCGGTGAGCACCATGCCGCCGGAGTGAATGCCGAGGTGCCGCGGAAACTTCATCACCTCGAGCGCGAGCTCGACAACCTCGGGCGGAATGTCGTGATCGGCACTCTCGAGCAGCGCGCCGTGGCGTTCCACCTGCTTGGTCCAGGCGTCCTGTTGGCCGGCGCTGTGGCCGAGAGCCTTCGCCATGTCGCGCACGGCGTTCTTCGGCCGATAGCTGATGACGTTGGCGACCTGCGCGGCGTTAAGCCGGCCGTACTTCTCGTAGACGTACTGGATGACCTCCTCGCGGCGATCGGAATCGAAGTCGACGTCGATGTCGGGCTCCTCGTCGCGCATGCTCGAAAGAAACCGCTCAAACGGCAGCTTGTAGAAGATCGGGTCGACGGCAGTGATCATCAGCAGGTAGCAGACAGCCGAGTTGGCAGCGGAGCCACGACCCTGGCAGAGGATGTCTCTGGAACGCGCAAACGCCACGATGTCATGCACGATCAGGAAGTAGCCCGGGAAATCTTTTTTCTCGATCACCGCGAGCTCGCGCTCGATGCGATCGCGGTTCGCGTCGGTGAGGTCGAGGTTGCGCTTCGCGACACCCTGCCAGACGAGTTCGCGCAACCAGCTCATCGGCGTGTGCCCAGCGGGCACCTGCTGCTTCGGCAGCCCCGGCTTCGCGCGCCCAAGCTCGAAGGCGAGCTCGTCGGCCACCGCAACCGTGTGCTCCACCGCCCCCGGGTAGCGCGCAAACCGCGCCGACATCTCCGCACCACTTCTTAAATGCGCTGAACCGGATGCCGGAAGCCAACCGTCGAGCTCATCGAGGCTGCGACGCGCGCGAACCGCGGCAAGCGCCGTCGCCAGCCGATGGTGCTGCGGTGCCGCAAAGTGCACGTTTCCCGTTGCGATGGTGCCGAGACCACGATCGGCAGCCAGCGCAGCGAGAGCGTCGTTGTACGTGCTGTCGAGGGGCTCGCCGCGATCGAAGAGCTCGACGAGCACGTTGTCTTGACCGAACAGGCTCACGAGCCTGTCGACCTCGCGGCCCGCCGCCGCGCTGCCGGAGGCACGATTGCTCGCACCCGTGAGCGCCTGGCGCACGGCGCCCTTGCGACATCCAGTCAGAATCTGCCAGTTGCCCTCCGCAGACTCGGCAAGCTGCTCGAGGTTGTAGACGGGACGGCCCTTCTCGAGCCCCGCGAGCTGGCCAGCCGTGAGCGCCCCGGCGAGGCGGTGGTAGCCCTCCTGGCCGCGGGCGAGAGCAACGAGGTGGCTGCCCTCCGGGTCGGGAACACCGTTCTGCGGGGAGCTCAGGCCGAGCGAGAGCTCTGCGCCGAACACCGTTTTGACGGTCTTCTCGTTCAGAACCCGCTGCGCCGCGGCAGCCTCGGCGAGCCGCACAACGCCGTAGAGGCCGTCGTGGTCGGTGAGGGCGAGCGCGTGGAGTCCGAGGCGCGCTGCCTCCTCGAGCAGGTCTTCCGGGCGGCTCGCACCGTCGAGAAAACTGAAGTTGGAGTGCGCGTGCAACTCGGCATAGGGCACGGTATCCGTCGCGGGCGGATCGATCGGCGGCGCCTGGTACGGCTGCCGCTTGTACGACCACGCGGGGCTGTCGCCGCCGTCGGCTCCAGCGGGCCGCGGGTCGGGTCGGCGGCCCGAGAGCTTGCGCTCGAGTTCGGACCACGGGATCGGGGGGTTCGACCAGCCCATTAGCGCTCACAACCCATCAGTCGTACCTCGCCTCGGCCACCCAGTAGGCGCCGTCGAGCACAAGGAGCCAGGCGATTCCGTCGGCGTCGACGACCTGGAACCTGTGCACACTGCGCCGCACCCCAACGGACTTGCCCTGCCCGTGCGACCACCAGCGCTCATCCAGCGGCCACGGACCCGCCCATGCGGTCACCGCGCGCGGCTTCGCACCCGACGCCCCGGAGAAGCGCGCTGGGGGCGCCGAGAGGATTCCCCGCTCATCGACGAGCACGGGCTCCCCGCTTGCCGCGAGCACGTGCACAGGATGCGGCGTCGCAAACACCGTCGCGGGGGCGGGTGCCGGCAGCTGCCCCGGCCAGGGCTGGCGCGCAACCGCAGCCGCGGCATCCATTGGCCTGTCGCCCCAGGCGACGAGATTCTGGCGGTCGGCGAGGGCGCGTCCGCCGCCGATTGTCGCGGTGAGCACACCCTCGTGGCCGAGCATGCTCTGCACGCGCGAGAGTCCGTGGTGAATGCGCTCGTCGGGGCCGGCACCCCAGAGCCCCTGCTCGTGATTGCCGATCGAGTCGACGCTCTCGGGCAGCACGCGCACGCGGATGATGCCGCTCTTGAGGTCACTGCCCTCGGCTGCTCCCTGCAACTGCCAGCGCACGCGATCGACGACCTCCGTCGCCGTAAACGAGCGCGGATGCAGCCAGCTGCGCCCCGAGAACCCACCCGTGTCGGACTCGATCTCGACATGAATCGCGGTACACACGAGCTTGGCGGCCGTGAGCCCGGCGATGAAGCTCTCGGCGATCGCGAGCACCCCGAACGTCACCTGGTCGACGCGGTCGAGTGCCGGCTCGAACTCGACGACGCGCTCGAGCTGCTTCGGGGGAGTGCGCGGCGCAACGGGGCGCCCGTCGAGACCACGCGCGAGCGTGTGCAGGCGCGCACCCATGCTGCCAAAACGGTTGCGAACGTCGGTTTCGTCGAGCTCGGCAAAATCACCAAGCGAATGGATGCCGAGGCGCCTGAGCAGCGTCGCTAATTGTTGATCGCCCAGAATGCCGACCGCAAGGGGAGCGAGAAACTCTGCCGACTTGCCCGCGGGCACAATGCGCACGGATGGGGTCAGTCGAGCCGCCTGCTCCGCGGTGAAGGGGCCGTCGGCGACCCCGACGCGCGCACCGGGAATGCCGAGATCGGTGAGCCCGCCGATGAACGAGAGGGCAGCGGCTTTTTCGCCGCCGTAGTACTGAGCCGGCCCGCGGGCACGGATTGCGAGCGTGCCCGGGCGCACAACCTGCACACCGGGCGTCATCCCCTCGATCGCGTCGACGACCGGGTCGAAGGCGCGCGTGTCACGCACCTGCTCGTAGGGCAGCACAAGCAGGTCGGTGCAGCGCGACTGGGCCTCGCGCACGCGGAGTCCACGCTTGACGCCCTCTGCCCGCGCGCTCGCGCTGCTCGCGAAGACAACACCCTTCTCCAGCAGCGCGATGCGCGAGTTCGCCGGAAGGGACTCCTCGCGCAGCACAGCGGTGATCGGCCAGTCGGGCGACCACAGGATGAGCGTGCGGGTGAGCTCGGTCATCCGGTTGCCTCGATGTATCGGGGTTCTTCGACAGGCCGTTCAACCGCACTTCTTTCAACCGCGCTTCTTTCAACCGCGCTGAACTCTTCGGCCAGGTCGGGCAGCCACAGTCGCGCGCTTCTGGGGCGGCCGCTCAGACGGCTCGTCACCGTCACAGTTGCCTGCCGCGCCTCGAGATAGCCGTGGCCCTCACCGATGCCGCTCCAGTCGCTCTCGGTGAGCGTGAGCATCGCCTCGGTCTGCGGCCAGGTGCCGAGCACAATGAGGGTCGAGCCGCGCTGGCGCAGTCGCGCGGCGAGACGCGTCACCGCGCCATCGCTCGCGCGCTTCGGCGGCCGCATCACAACAACACCCATCACGTCGGCGATCGCGGCTGTGACGGCGAGCCACTGGTCGCCGGGCTCGGGCACAAGCACCAGCCGCTCGAGGTCGATGCCAAAACGCTGCGCGGCCTCGACACCGAACTCGGGAACGCCGATGACACAACACCACGCGCCACTCTTCGACGGCTCGGCAAGGAGCGCCATCAGGAGCGTGCCCGAACCCGCGACCGAGTAGACCGATCCCTCTTGCAAGCCGCCGCCCGGGAGCAGTTTTGCTATCGCCGGATGGGTCGGAATCGTGCGGGAATTCAGCTTCGTCGCCTGCATCGCGGCGATGCGCGACTGCAGGTCTTTGACAGTCGCGAGTGCGACTGGTGGGGACGCCGAAGCTGCGGAAGGCATCTCCTCATATTCGAACATACGTTCGAATATGTCAA
>Ga0247805_1000140_pt1 | contig 46114 bp, 39 predicted proteins | sample UWRJL044104R1_FD_180930 | JGI IMG/M metagenome (GOLD analysis project Ga0247805, IMG submission 180930) | Plant litter microbial communities from Arlington Agricultural Research Station in Wisconsin, United States - UWRJ-L044-104R-1 | ecosystem: Environmental > Terrestrial > Plant litter >...
TCTTCTTCAATTTTTTCAATTAGTTTTTCAACATCGGCTACCTGAGCAGCAGTCAATTGTTTTGTGATTTGCGGAATTCTTTCGAAACCAGAGGAAAGGATTTCGATGTTTCTACTTTCTAATTCTTTTTGGATAGTTCCAAAGCTGTTGAAAGGCGCATAGATTAGAATTCCATCTTCGTCTTCAAAAACTTCTTCGGCACCAAAATCAATCAATTCTAATTCTAATTCTTCTGGATCCAAACCATTTTTTGGAATTCGGAAGTTACAAGTGTGGTCGAACATGAATTCTACCGAACCTTGTGTTCCTAAAGTACCATTGCATTTGTTGAAATAACTACGAATATTAGCTACCGTTCTGTTATTGTTATCAGAAGCCGTTTCAATCAAAATTGCAATTCCGTGAGGAGCATATCCTTCGAATAAAATTTCTTTATAGTTGGCTGTATCTTTGTTTGTTGCATTTTTAATAGCGCGTTCAACGTTGTCTTTAGGCATATTTGCTGCCTTAGCATTTTGAATAACCGCTCTTAATCTAGAGTTCGCTTCAGGATTTGGTCCGCCTTCTTTAACGGCCATTACAATATCCTTACCAATTCTAGTAAATGTTTTGGCCATTGCAGCCCAACGTTTCATTTTTCTTCCTTTTCTAAATTCGAATGCTCTTCCCATTTCTGATTATTTTTTTAACGATGCAAAATTATAATTATTTTGTTTTTTTCTAGGTTTTAGTTTTTATAAAATGGCATTTTTACCACTTTAGCAGGAACATCTTTTTTTCTGATTCGAATGAAGATTTCGCTGTCTACCGCACTATTGTCAATAGTTACATATCCCATTCCGATTCCTTTGTTTAAAGAAGGCGACATGGTTCCTGAAGTTACAATTCCGATGTTATTTCCGGTAGCGTCAACAATTTCGTAATCGTGTCTTGGTACGGCACGTTCCTGCATTTCGAAACCAATTAGTTTTTTAGTTACTCCGGCTTCTTTTTGTTTTTTCAAATTATCCGAATTGGTAAACTCTTTATTGAATTTTGTAATCCAACCTAATCCAGCTTCTATTGGCGAAGTAGTGTCGTTGATGTCATTTCCATAAAGACAGAATCCCATCTCCAAACGTAAAGTATCACGAGCAGCTAAACCAATAGGTTGAATACCAAAAGGAGCTCCAGCTTCAAAAACTTTGTTCCAAATTTGCTCTACCTGATCATTTTTGCAATAAATTTCAAAACCTCCAGCACCTGTATATCCAGTAGCCGAAATGATTACATGCTCAATTCCTGCAAAATCACCAACTTCAAAATTGTAATACTTTATCGAAGATAAATCTACTGAAGTCAGAGATTGTAAAGCTTCAATTGCTTTTGGGCCTTGGATTGCCAACAAAGAATAATCATCAGAAAGGTTTTTCATTTCAACTCCTAAATCATTGTGAGCAGAAATCCAATCCCAGTCTTTATCAATATTGGATGCATTAACCACTAATAAATACTGCTCGTCTTTGATTTTATAAACCAATAAATCATCAACAATTCCTCCGTCATTATTAGGCAAACATGAATATTGCACTCTTCCGTCAGTCAATGTAGCAGCATCATTAGAAGTTACTTTTTGAATCAATGCTAAAGCATTTGGCCCAGAAAGTAAAAATTCCCCCATGTGCGACACATCAAAAACACCTACAGCGGTACGAACAGTTTCGTGTTCGGCGTTTATTCCTTCATAAGTTATGGGCATATTGTATCCAGCAAAAGGCAGCATTTTTGCTCCCAAAGCCTCGTGTATGTGCGTTAGCGCAGTATTTTTCATTATGATTTTGTGTAAATTTTGATGGCGCTAATTTATTGCTTTTATTTTGAGTAACAAAGGTGTGCCAGTCAAAGTTTACAATCAATAAGATTAAGTTTTTTATATAAAATTAATTTTAAAAATCATTATTTGATGAAATAGAACTAAATTAGAGGAAACTATTCAAAAGCAGAAGTTATGGAAAAGTATATTGCTGTTGATGAGAAAGAAATTCTAAAGCATTACAAGCCAATAGCTGTAGATACACACAAAGGAATTCAGGGGCATGCGTTGATTATTGGAGGAAGTTATGGCAAAATAGGAGCGGTATGTTTATCATCGAAAGCGGCATTGAAATCGGGTTGCGGATTAGTAACTGCTTTTATTCCTAAATGTGGCTATGAAGTAGTTCAAATTGCGATTCCCGAAGTGATGGTTTTGACCGATGTAAAGAAAAAATCCATTTCGAATATCAATTTTGATTTTCAGCCTAATGGTATTGGGATTGGTCCAGGAATAGGACAGGACGAAGTAACTCAAAAAGCTTTTTTGAAGTTTCTAAAAAATAATACCATTCCTGTAGTTATTGATGCCGATGCTTTGAATATTTTATCTCAAAATAAAGCCTGGTTTCTGCTTTTACAATCAGGAAGTATTTTAACGCCTCATCCTAAAGAATTGGAACGCCTGATAGGAAAATGGATTTCAGAAGAAGAGAAATTCGAAAAAACGATTTCTTTTTCGTTGCAATACAATGTGATTATAGTAATGAAAGGCGCTCCAACACATATTATTGATGGCGAAACCATTTATAAAAATACAACTGGCAATCCAGCTTTAGCCACTGCCGGAAGCGGCGATGTGTTAACGGGAATCATCACTAGTTTTTTGGCGCAAGGCTATGAATCTGTCCAAGCAGCAATTTTAGGTGTTTATTTACATGGATTAACGGCGAACATTGCTTTACCCAAAACAGGTTTCCAATCGTTTATTGCTTCGGATATCATTGAAAATCTTGGAGCAGCTTTTTTGAGTTTGGAATGAAATAATAAGCCTATTGGCTAAATGTGTTTTGGTAGTTGTTGGGTAATTGCAAATTCTATGGTAGTTGCATAAAACTTGCACCTATTACTTTCAATTTTTCGTCAAAAAGTTTCCAAACCCGGAAGTAGCGAAACTTTCCTTCCAATGGCGTTCCCATTACTTTTCCTTTCGCTGTCATCGTAACGATTGAAAGTGCGGTATCGGCAGTTATTTTAATTTCGTCAATTTCTGTAGAAGCTTCTTCAATTATCATTGTTTTGGCTCTATGTGAATTCAAGTCCATTTCTTTGGTTACAATTTGCCCTGTTGGTGTAACTGCAATCAAGTCATCGTGCAGTAGTTGGTCAAGAATTTCCACGTTGCTTACAAGTTGAGCCGAAAAAAGTTTGTTTTCTACTTCAATTACATCTTCTCGGGTAATTTTTGTTTTGTCCATATTTCAATGTTTACTGGTTTTGGGAATCAGATGTGTCATTTTAGTCATGTTATTTTTTGCCTGCTGAGTGTTTAGGGATTGGATACCACACTAGACAGAAAAATGTAGGATCACTCGAAAGGATTTGCGCCGTATCGGGGTGTGTTGGCAGTAGTGCTTATTTTTATACATTCAGAGTAATTCCAAAGAATAATTCATAATTAAAAACAATTCCGACGACACTAATTGGAGAAGCAAATAATAAAAAAAATATTGTTTGCCATTTACAATTCAGAATTATTTTTTTCCAATTTGACCACACTAAGATTAGGAGGAAAAAAGAACAAACAGAAATTATAAAAGCCAAAATTAAATTCCCCCAATTATCATCATAAACTAAAAATTGCGCTTGATATATTAAATACCAAATTATAGAAGTTACTATAAGTAGAATTATTGAGTATATAGAATTAAGTAATTTCTGTTTTTGTGTCATTTAGTTATTTAACTATCAATTTTATGAAACTTAATGAGTTTTTAAAAATTCGCCAATTGTATTTATTATTTTCCAATTTTGCACGCTATCGATTGAAATACGATTTATTAAGTCTTTCTGCTTTTTTAAATCAGATTTAGTTTTAGTTACTTTCAGAATTTTTACAATGTGTTGTAAGGCAATATCTTTTGGGTATTCAAGCGAATCTTCTAATATTTTAATATGCGATTTAATTGCGTTTTTAAATTCAATATTTTCTTCCAATGACATTTCACGTTGTATTTTTAATTTATGAATAAAAACAAGCTCACAATTCTTAAAATATTTTGAGCGTTTTCCCGTAATATCGGGTGCATTACTGCCATCCAGTTTTTGGGGATAGGTGTGACAAATGTCAGAGCCTTTTTTTTGCTAATATATAAATAAATCTTACAAATTAGAGCATAGTTTTAAGAAAACAAAAAGGCTTTAGCCAAAATCTAAATCAAGATTTGGCTAAAGCCTTTTGGAATCTTTAATTTGTAAACGGGCTAAAGCCCGTTCCAATTGATGTTTAAAATTAATTAATAAAAAAATCTGTGATTATCGGTTAAAATCCGTTTAATCTGTGTCCCATATCTTTTACTGTTTCCAAACTAATACATCAGCAGTTTTCATGGATTTTGTTCCAATGATAATTTCAGCATTGGCAGGCAATTTCATTTCATAAACTTTATCTGAATAGTTTACAGCAATCCCAAAACCATCACGGTATTCGACTAGTATTCCTTCCGGATAATTTTCGATAGGAATATTTTGTTGTTGATATAATTTGGTTAAAACTTGTTTTTCCAGATCTCCTTTTTTCGAATCAACACCAATATACGTTACCGTTCCTTTTCCTAATTTACGGGAAGTTACAGCAGCAGTTCCAGCGTAGAAATCGCCTTGATACGTTCCCCAGATTTCAGTTCCTTTGTTTGGTTTCAATAAATCCCCCCAGCTTACCCAATCAAAATCCTGATTGTTGAATTTAATTTTGTCCGGTGATTGTGGCATCAATAAATCATAAGATTCTATTTCGGAGCCAATTAATTTCCACATTGGTTCATAGAATTTAGCTTCCCAAAGATGTCCTTTTCTATTTTGAATTCCGGAACGACAGCTCAATACTAAGTTTCCTCCGTTTTGAGCATAAGCAGTCAGTTTGTCAATCATTTGTTGATCAATCATTTGGTAAGCAGGAACTACTAATACAGGGTATTTAGAAAAATCAGTCGTATCACGAACAAAATCTACTGGAGCTCCAAAAGATTTTATGGCTTTGTAATATTTTGTAAAATGACCAATAGTATTCCATTGATTCGTTTGTTTGTTCAGCTCAATTCCCATTACGTTATCAGTATTGAAAAGAATCCCCGTTTTACGTTGCAAATATTCCTTAGGCAATTCGGTTTTAGGATTTTGTTTTTTACGCAAAGTATTGATGTCTTTGATAAATTGGCTGAATTCTAATCCACCAGTTGTTGGAGTAACGCCATCAGTACCTACAATTCCGTAGTGAAATTGTTCGTAGCCATACAAAGGCGCACGGAAACGATACGTACAAGTAAATTTACTTCCACCTGCAAAAACATGCCACAACCAAAGTCGCATGGCTCCTGGTAAAGGTTGTGGATTAATGCTTCCCCAGTTTACTTGTCCAGGTTGTAATTCCATAACTCCATAAGCGCCTTTTAAAGGACGGAAAAAGTCATTAGACATTGCAATTCGGGAGTAATCACCTACTCGGTAGCCTTTTGGTCCTATTCCTAAATCGCTTCCATAAACCATATAGCGAGTGTAAGAAACAAAGTCCAGTTCTTTACTAGCACCTACATAACCCACATCATACATTGGAATATAATTAGAAGTTACCCATTGATTTGGATTCGAATATTTACGGATTTCTTTAGTTTGTTCGTCCAGAAAAGTAGCGGTTTCGTTATCAGCAAAACGATAATGATCCAATTGAGCATGTAAATTCATTCCCCAAATGGCATGTTTCGGAATATTAATTTCGTCAAAATTACTATATGTACCACTCCAAAAACTGTTTCCCCAGGCTTCATTAAGAACATCGATAGTTTTGTATTTTTCTTTTAACCAATTGCGGAATCGCTGTGGTGCATCTTGGCCATAATCTAAGAAACGGCGTGGTTCATTATCCACTTGCCAACCGATTACATTTTTATCATTACCATATCTTTTGGCTAATTCAGCAATCATTTTCATCGAATACGTTCGGTAATAATTGCTGGAAAAAGTAGCATGTTGACGTGTTCCATGATCCATTTTAGTACCGTCTTCATTAGTTGCTAATACGTCCGGATGCTTGCGAACCAACCAAACAGGAGGCGTAGCAGTAGAAGTACAAAGAATAACTTTAAGATGATATTTTTTAGCTAGCTCTAAGGATTTGTCCAGCCATTTAAAATCGTATTTTCCTTCTTCGGGTTCGAGTTGCGCCCAGGCAAATTCTCCAAAATGGGTGAATTCAAATCCCATTTTTTCCATGTTTTGAAAATCACGTTCCCATTGTGCAGGATCCCAATGTTCAGGATAATAATAAACTCCAACGGTGGTTAAATCTTTTTTTGGGAAAAATTGCTCCATTTTTTGAGCAAATGTTACACTGCTAAATAGGACTAGCAATACCAGAAAGCATTGTTGGTACAATGCAGTAGTTTTTTGGTTCATAATAAAATTAGTTAGTAATAGTAATTACAAATCTAAGTTTTTTTAGTTATAAAGTGTATTTTTCTCACTTAATTGTCATAGTAAACGACGAGTTTTATTTTTGCCACGAATTACACTAATTTGCACAAATAGTAGTGATTCTAAAATAATTACACAAATTCTTATCTGCCTTTGGCAGATTCGTGGAATAGTATAAGATCTAAATTTGTTTTTTTGTGTAATTGCTACGCCTATTCGCTTTCGCTCGGGTCGTGGCGAAAACTTTTAAAAACGAGTGATGTGCTTCATGGTGTAAATCGAAATGTCTTTGTACAATGCTGAGCGGGTTGCCATTTGTCTTAAACCAATTCGACCTTCCAGAAGCGAAGGCTGATTTTTAAGATCCCAGGAGAAAAGTTTAGAATTGTTTTTACCAGCTACTTTAAAATAGAGTTTTTCAGTGGTTTTGATAACTGTAATTTTATAGTTTTCATCCGTTTTAAAAAGTCCAGTTTCAAAAAAGGCATTCGGGATTTCTGTGGTAGTATTAAAGTTTTGTCCTTTAGCTACTGGATATTGACGCACTCTAACGTAATCCTTTTTACTATCGTTATTATCGTTTTCAAAAGAAGAATAACTAATATGTAAGGCTTTCATATTAGTAAAATAGGTTTTCATTGCAGGAATTTCTCTTAGATTATTCCATTTTGAAATATCTTCAACATAAGGTGCAGCGCCTGTACCTGTTGCCTGAAGGTATAAAATAATTGCCCATTTGGTCGCTGAATCTTTTCGGGTAAAGTTGTATTCTATTTTTACATTTCCTTTAAACGATTCTTTGGTCCATAATACAGCGTGACCCGCATCATCTCCAGCTGTAGTTCCTGCATTAAAGAGCATTCCTGCTTTGGTATTTTTAATATGGGCTTGAAGTCCGTCCAGAAACCATTTAGACTGCCAGTCTTTTGTTCCGCTATCCTGAAGTTCTAATTGCCATTGTTTTGATTTATTGAGAATATCAAATTCTTGATCATCCGTTTTTTGAGCACGAATTGACGCGGATAACAATAACATCAGAATAAAAAATGGCTTTAAATTCATTGTTTGGTGTTTTACACTTTAGATATTCGAAATAGTAAATTCTGTTTCAAACAAAACTAACTAAAAATACTATTCGTTAGAAGTCTATCACAAAGGAAAAAAAGAAATAACGCTAAGTTTTAAAGAGTATTAATTTTCAATACACTTTAGATTTTTGATAAAAAAAGTTTCAGGCTGATAGGTTTTTCCATTTAATTCAGAAACCAATTCTTTTTTGATGATATAATCTTCGATATCAGATAAATATTTTATTCGCATCAAAGAAAGCGAAGAACTTTTTAAATCTTCCATTGTTCCTTTCATGAACATGAAATTACCAACAATTACGCGGTTGTCAAAACCATTTTCATCTCTAATCATACTTCCGCAATATTCCATATTAGTATGAACCAGCGTAATTACTTTTCCGCTGTTGAGTTGTAAGTACAATTTAGAGTTTTTGTCAAAACATTTGGCTTTCATAAAACCTTTACTTTTTTGAATAAGTTGCACATTAAGAGTTGGTAAACCATCCGTTAACGACAAAGTATAGAAAATATAACTAGAAGTTCCGGCAAAATTTTTCTCTGAAATAAGGTACTCTTTGGTTAACTTATAAGTTCCTAGTGAATCTTTTATGTTAGTTGCATATTCACAAGGATTTTGTGCAAATGAATTTAAAGACAAGAAGAAAAAGGCAATAAGTAATAGTTTTTTCATTTCATTTTATTTTGGCGCAAATTAATACAATTTTGTTATTGTTTTCATCTGTTGTAAAAAAAGAATATAAATTTCCACCGTCTTTAATTTTCCACTTTTTTCGAATGTTTTCCACAGTTTCGGGAAAATTTCGAGTGGTAATATTGAACTGTTTTCCACTCATTTCGTTTTTCATCTCCGTTTTATGGTATGGAAAAGAAGCTGTGATTTCGAAAATTCGACCAGGAAAATTTATGATTTCATCAGCAGTGTATAAATGCGAATGCTTGTGCAATTTACTAATGTTGTAATAAACCGCTACTGCATCAAAACCACCCGATTTCATAACTGCACTATTGGGTTCGTACAAATATTTTTTTGGTAAACTATAATTCGGAAGTACGGATTCCTGATTCATTAAAAACTCAAAACTATCAATAGTTCCTTTGTTGATATTCACTGTTTTCAAAGTAACTCCACCCAAATAATTCTTGTGTAATTCCCATAAAAGTTCTTTCACTTCATTCTCAAGCGCTACAATATGAATGGCTTTTACATTTTTTAATTCGGATAAACCGGCAGAAAGATCTAATAAAGGAGCAGTTTTAACTAAGATAGCATCCGAGTTTTCGAAATAAAAATCTAAATTTTCGGGAACATTCGGTAAACAATCCTTCAGCATAAAAACTTTGCCTTTGGCATCATTTCGTCTTGAAGGATCAATGTAAATCCAGTCCCACTTTCGATTCAAATTTTTTAAAGTTTCCAGGCTATCACCAGCGTAACATTCGATATTTTTAACGTTGAGTTGTTCGAAATTATGCTCTACAATGGCAGAAAGTTCAGGATTGATTTCGCAATGTACTACTGACTTTATTTGGCTTGCAAAAAAATAATCGTCTACACCAAAACCACCTGTAAGATCAATTAGTGAATCTCCAGAAAGGATATTGGATTTGTAAAGTGCTGTTTTTTCAGATGAAGTTTGTTCTACCGAAATCTTACTGGGATAAATGATATTTTTGGTGTTGAACCAAGTTGGAAGCTTGTTTTCAGCCTTTGATTTTGCTGTAATTTGATTTAAAATAACAGCAAAATCAATTTCTGGAAAAGGATTTTTTTTCAATGCTAATTTTACAACATCAGTGTTGAGATTAGCGTTTATAAATTCTTGTATTTCTGTTTTTAAAATTGCTGAAGTCAACTTAAATTCCTCTTGTTAATACTTTTACTACGGGGTTTTCTGGGAAAAATTCTTTTGCAACCACTTTAATAATAGTGTAAATAGGTACTGCTACAATCATTCCTAAAACACCAAAAAGAAAACCACTGGCCAAAATTACAATAAATATCTCCAAAGGATGAGAATTCACACTGTTAGAAAAAATCAAAGGTGTGGTAACATTATTGTCAATTATTTGTGCAACAGAATAACCAATTAATACATATAAAGTAGTAGAAAACATATCGCCCTGAGATTGCGGATCCAAGTGACCAAGCATGGTTAAAACCGCAACCAAAATTGTAGCAATTAGTGGACCAACATAAGGAATAATATTAAGCAATGCAGTGATAAATGCGATAATAAAGGCATTTTGTACTCCAAAAATCAATAGTACAATTAAATATAAAACAAACAAAATAGTGATTTGACCTATTAAACCAATGAAATAACGGCTCAACAAATGATTGATTTTTCGAAATGAATTTAAGATTTTATCTTCATGTTCAGTAGGTAAAATCTTTTTAGCATTTATTGTAAAAAGCTTTTTGTCTTTTAGGAAGAAGAAAGTGATAAAAATGATAGAACCAATTGCCATTCCAATGTTTCCAAGGGTTCCTAAAAACGAGTTTAGAAAATTAGGAATAAAATTCAAATTGATTTTTGAAGCAATATTGGATTCTTTTAGTAAGTTTTCGGTATCAATATTACGATCTGAAAAATAATTATTAATTCGTTCAGCAAGTTGTGTCAGGTCATTTTGAAGTTTAGCTGTATCTAACAAGGATAAATTTTCACTCTGCGAAATAATTAGAGGTACAAACATCATTATGAAACCTGCTAATAATAAGATGAAAAAAATCATAGTGACTACAACGGCTGCAATATGGTTGAATTTCAATTTCGTTTCTAAAAAGCGTACAATTGGATTTCCAATCATAGTTACAATTAACGCGATAAAAAGAAAATAAATAACTGGCTGGATCAGGAATAAAATGTAAAGTAATAGTAAAGCTCCGGTTGTGATAATCACGGCACGTAGAATTCCGTTACCAATAGTTTTTGATGTTATCATAATTGTGTTTTAGTTTATAAAGATAAAAAAATATCAAATCAATTTTGACGTAAATTCATATAAAGCAATACTTGCAGCTTGTACCACATTCATACTACTGTTTTTTCCAAACATATTGATATGTACAATTTGATTTGAAATAGTTAAAACTTCATCACTTATTCCGTTGATTTCGTTGCCAATAACCAGCGCTATTTTTTTATCCAAAGGCAATTCGACTTCTTTTAATGGCTTGCTTGTTGAAGCGATTTCTAAAGCAATTATTTCGTAATTATTTTGTTGTAGATAAGAAATTAACTCTTTGTTTTCTTCAATTACCGAATGTTTTACATGCAAATGTGTGCTTCTGGACGTTTTGTTTATTTTTCTAGGATTTAGCGGAATGTCCTTTCCTGTAAAAATAATTTTTTCGATTCCAAAGGCTTCGCTAATTCGAAACAACGAGCCAATATTTTGCTGAAAATAAATATGGTCGCAAACTAAAGTAATAGGAAAAGTGGTTGGTTCAAACTGATTTTCTTCGTGTTTTAATTGCACTTGAATTTAGTTTTTAAAGATGTAATTAATAATATTAGCGCCCATTTTCAATGCTTTTTCACGTACAGCAACAGGATCATTATGCACTTCGGCATCTTCCCAGCCATCGCCTAAATCACATTCAAAAGTATAAAACAAGACTAATCTATTGTCAATAAAAATTCCAAAAGCTTGTGGACGTTTGCCTTCATGTTCATGAATTTTAGGCAATCCATTCGCAAAAGGATACGGTTTTTGAAAAATAGCATGAGTAGCAGGAATTTCGACTAATTCTTTATTGGGGAATATCTTTTTTATTTCTTTTCTAATGTATTCGTCCATTCCGTAATTATCATCAATATGTAAAAAACCACCCGCTTTTAAATATTTTTGAAGATTAACCACATCCGATTCACTAAAAACAACATTTCCGTGTCCCGTCATGTGAATAAAAGGATAAGAAAATAAATCAGGACTACTTGGTTCTACCGTTGCTGGTTTTGGATTGATAGTAGTATTGATATTGCTGTTGCAAAAACGAATCAAATTAGGAAGCGAAGTAGGATTAGCATACCAATCGCCACCACCGCTGTATTTTACCAAGGCAATTTCCTGGGAAAAAGCAGTGAAAGAGATTAATACTAAAACAAGATATAGTTTTTTCATTTTTTAATCCTTAGTGGTTAGTCCTTAGTTCCTCGCAATGACTTATTCTTCATTAAAAAACACCACACTATGACAGGCAACAATAGCTGCTGTTTCGGTTCTTAATCGAGTGTTGCCTAAAGAAACTGGAATGAAATTGTTTTCTAAAGCCAAAGCAATTTCTTTAACCGAAAAATCGCCTTCAGGACCTATAAGCAACGTAATATCTTCGTTAGCTTTTAAAACAGATTTTAATGTTTTCTTGTCGGTTTCTTCACAATGAGCAATTAATTGTAAACCTTTATTTTGTTGTTTTACAAATTCTTTAAAACTTACCGCTTCGTTTAATTTAGGAAGATAAAACTCGTTAGATTGTTTTAATGCAGATAAGATGATTTTATCAAAACGTTCTTTGTTAATTGCTTTTCTTTCTGAACGATCACAAATTATTGGTGTGATTTCCTGAATACCAATTTCAGTAGCTTTTTCTAAAAACCATTCGTAGCGATCGTTCATTTTTGTTGGAGCAACGGCTAAATGCAAATGAAATTTTGGTGTTTCTTTTTTCTCAAATGAATTAATTTTTACCGTGCATTTATTGTCAGAAGCTAAGGTAATTTCGCATTCGAATAAAAAACCCAATCCATTGGTTACAAATAAAATATCTCCGTCTCTTTTTCGTAAAACTTTGATAATGTGTTTGCTTTCTTCTTTGTCAAAAGAAAAAGAGCTGGTTTGTTCGTCAATATTTGGGTTGTAAAATAATTGCATAGTTTAGAATTGAATTCGCGCTTTAGAAACCACTGAAGCATTTTCGAAATTTTGAGATAAGAATTTTTGATAACCTACAATTCCAATCATTGCAGCATTATCGGTTGTGTATTCAAATTTTGGAACAAAGGTTATCCAACCGTATTTTTGTTCGGCATCTTTTAGAGTTTGTCTAATTCCTGAGTTAGCCGAAACACCTCCGCCAATGGCTATTTGGTTAATTCCAGTTTCTTTGACGGCTAATTTCAACTTGTCCATCAAAATTTGGATGATAGTATGTTGTATAGAAGCACAAATATCGTTGATGTTCTCATCAATAAAATTAGGGTTCTTTTGTTTTTCTTTGTGAATGAAATATAAAATGGCGGTTTTTAAACCTGAAAAACTAAAATCAAGTCCGGGAACTTTTGGTTTGGTAAACGGAAACGCTTTTGGATTTCCCAATTGAGCATATTTATCAACCAAAGGACCACCAGGATAAGGAAGACCTAGAATTTTAGCACTTTTATCAAAAGCTTCTCCTACGGCATCATCGGTAGTTTCTCCAATGATAGTCATATCAAAAAAGTCATTGACTTTTACAATTTGCGTGTGTCCACCGCTGATGGTTAAGGCTAAAAATGGAAATTCAGGTTTTTCAAAACCTTCTTCGTCTATAAAATGTGCCAAAATATGAGCGTGCATGTGGTTGACCGCAATAAGCGGAATTCCTAAAGCCAACGCCATCGATTTTGCAAAAGAACTTCCCACCAGCAAGGAACCCATCAAGCCTGGGCCTTGTGTAAATGCAATGGCCGAAAGTTGTTCTTTTTTGATATTTGCTTTTTTCAAAGTAGCATCAATAACAGGCACAATATTTTGCTGATGTGCTCTTGAAGCTAGTTCTGGAACAACTCCTCCATATTGGGTATGAATTAGTTGATTTGCTACAACATTTGACAATACTTTGTCGTTACATAAAACGGCTGCGGCAGTGTCGTCACAGGAACTTTCGATAGCAAGAATAAAAACCTCGGGATTTAGCATAAAAAGACACAAATTTTGAATTAACTATGAGAAACCGATTTAATTTTTTTTAATTTTACGGCGCAGCCAAAATTAAAGAATTTTTATTAAAGGTTTCGCTCTTTCCTTAGGCAAAATAATATTTCATAAATAAATAGTAAAGTATATCAAAAAAGCGATTAAAATAATTTCGAGTATAATTCTTGGGCTCATCATCTTGTTGTTGATGCTTGGTATCGCTTTAACATTACCAACAGTTCAAACTAAAGTGGCTCGGTATATAATGAACCGGGTTAATAACGATTTTGGTACAAATATAAATATTGATAAAGTTAAGATATCTGTTTTTGGCGGTGTTAAAATTCAAAATGTATTGATTTTAGACCATCATAAGGATACTTTGATTTATTCGAAGATTTTAAACACCAATCTTTTAGATGTCAATGCGGTTTTAGAAGGGAATTTTTTGTTTACAAAAATAGCTCTTGATGATGTTGTTTTCGACTTGAAAACCTACAAGAACGAGAAAAAGACCAATATGGATGTCTTTATAGCATCTTTTGATTCAGGAAAACCACCTACAGGAAAGCGTACTGTTTTTAGATCAGACAAAGCGTATATCACTCGCGGGCATTTTAAATTGATTAATGAAAACCGAGCGAATCCAAAAGATGTCGATTTTAAAAATGTCAATATCGAATTAACCGATTTTAAATTAGAAGGTCCCAGCGTTAATACAACAATAAATAAGTTATCTTTTTTAGATTACAGAGGTTTATTTGTCAAAAAACTAAGTACTGTTTTTAGTTATTCGAAGAAAAAAATTGAACTTAAAAATTTAGATTTAGAAACTCCCGAATCTAAGATAAAAGCCGAAGTAAAACTGACTTACAAAATTGAAGATTTAGCTTATTTTAATGATAAGGTAAAGTTTGATGTCAAAATGAAGTCAGCTTCGATAGCAACAAATGATATTCGACATTTTTATAATGAGTTAGGAATCAATCAGTCTTTTTATATCAATAAGGCCGATATTAAAGGAACTTTAAATGATTTGTATATCTATAATTTACGTCTTGTAGATTCCAGAAAATCACGTATTAATGGAGATATTAATTTCAAAAATATTTTTGGAAACAAGGATCAGCGTTTTTACATGGATGGTGATTTTACAACAATCAATTCGAGTTACGATAATTTGGTTACCTTATTGCCAAATGTTGTGGGCAAAAAATTACCTGCCCAATTAAAAACGCTGGGTAATTTTTCTATGGAAGGAAGCGCTCAATTGAGTAAAACTGCTCTGGATGCGGTTTTGAATATGAAATCAGAGATAGGTAGAGTACAAGCGGTTATTTCGATGACCAATATTGATTTTATTGATAAAGCGGCTTATAACGGAAATGTAGTTTTTGAAAATTTTGACGTGGGTAATTTTCTAAATCGTGATGATTTAGGAAAAGTAACTATGGATGTTAATGTTGATGGAAAAGGATTTACAGAGAAATTCTTGAACACCCAATTAAAAGGAATTATTAGTAAAGTAGATTATAAAAAATATACTTATAACAACATAACAGTTAATGGTAACTTTAAATTACCTTATTATAAAGGACAAATTTCAGTTTCAGATCCTAATCTGGCTATGGAATTTGATGGATTACTGGATTTAAGTGCTAAGGAAAACAAGTATGATTTTCATGTGAAAGTAGATCATGCTAATTTGAGTAAATTAAAATTTGTAAAAGATACCATTTCTAATTTCAAAGGAGATATTGAAGTACAACTTACAGGAAACACTATTGAAAATTTACAAGGGAATGTTTATATCAAAGAAACATCCTATCAAAATGTAAAAGATACTTATGTTTTTGATGATTTCAATGTTAATTCCACTTTTGATGCACAAGGAATCCGTACCATAACGATTAACTCCCCTGATATTATTGACGGAAAGGTTGTTGGACGTTTTCAGTTTGGTCAATTGGGTAAATTGGCAAGAAATTCAATGGGAAGTTTGTATACCAATTTTAAACCAGAGAAAGTAAATAAAGGACAATTTCTAAGATTTAATTTTACAATTTACAGTAAAATAGTCGAAATTTTATATCCCGATATTGCATTAGCAACTAATACCGTTTTAAGAGGAAACATCAAGGCCGACAATCAGGAATTTAAGATGAATTTCAATTCGCCTAATATTAAATATGCTAAAAGTAGTTTTGATAATATTAGAGTTTCTATTGATAATAAAAATCCGTTGTATAATGCTTATGTAGAACTCGATAGTATTAAAACGCCTTATTATAAAATGCGTGATTTTAGTTTGATTAATATTACAACTAAGGATACTTTACTGTTTCGTTCGGAATTTAAAGGAGGCGATAAAGGAGAAGATTATTTTAATTTGAACTTGTATCATACTATTGATGAAGACAATAATAATGTGGTAGGTATCAGTAAATCGGAGATGAAATTCAAAGAGAATATTTGGTATTTGAACCAAAAAGATACTCCGGATAATAAAATTGTTTTTGATAAATCACTTAGAAGATTCGATTTTGACGATATTACATTGTCTCATGAAGACCAATCGGTTTCTTTAAAAGGAACTATAAAAGATGATTTCAATAAGGATTTGCAACTCACATTTAAAGATGTCGATTTATTTAAAATTACGCCTTTAAGTAGCAAGTTTGTTTTTAATGGAAATCTAAATGGTAATGTCCATTTTAAACAAAATAATCTAGTTTATAAGCCAACAGCTTCGCTGGTTGTAAACAAACTGAATATTAATAAAACCGATTTAGGAACTTTAAAATTCAATATTGAAGGCGATCAAAACTTAGAAAAATTCACTGTCGATTCGTATTTGAATAATGATAATTTAGAATCTTTTAATGCTAATGGAAGTTTTCAGGTTGTAAATAAAAAGACAATTCTGGATTTAAAAGTGAAGCTGGACAAATTTAATCTGGGGATTTTAAGTCCGCTAGGAGGCAATGTTTTATCTAATATTAGAGGTCAGGTTACAGGGAATTCAATAGTAACAGGCGATGTAAGTAAACCGAATATAAGCGGTCGATTGTTTGTTGATAATGCAGCATTAACAATTCCGTATTTAAATGTGGATTATCAATTGAGCGATCGTTCGATAGTTGATTTAATTGACGAAAAGTTTTTAATTCGCAACAATACTATTACCGATTCAAAATTCAATACTAAAGGTGTTTTGAACGGAGTTATTGAACACAATAATTTTACCGATTGGAAATTAGATTTGGATATTAATTCTAAAAAATTAGTCGTTTTAGATACTAAAGATTCAGAGGATGCGGCTTATTACGGAACGGCATTTATCAATGGGAATGCTTCTATAAAAGGACCTACAAATGCGTTGTTTATTAAAATTGCGGCCAAGTCAGAAAAAGGTTCCGATATTAAAATTCCGATTAATCGTGCTGAAAGTGTAGGCGAAAATTCGTTTATACACTTTTTGACACCAAAAGAAAAATACAATAAGCAAATGGGGATTGTAGATAATACCCGAAAGTACAATGGACTAGAATTAGAGTTTGATTTGGATATTACGCCAGATGCAGAAGTAGAAGTAATCTTAGACCGTAATTCTGGACATGGAATGAAAGGAAAAGGGTATGGATCATTATTATTCAAAATTAATACGCTTGGTAAGTTCCAGATGTGGGGGGATTTCCAGGCTTATGAAGGAACTTATAATTTTAAATACGGCGGATTAATTGATAAAAAGTTTAATGTTAAAAAAGGCGGTTCAATTACCTGGGAAGGAAACCCAATGCGTGCTCAGCTGAATTTGCAAGCTGTATATAAAACCATTGCAAACCCCGCCGTTTTATTAGATAATTCTTCGTTTAACCGAAAAGTACCTGTTGATGTAATTATTGGTATTCAAGGAGATTTAGCCAGTCCGGAACCTGATTTTAATATTGAGTTTCCAACAGTAAGTAATGTTTTAAAATCAGAGATTCAATATAAATTATACGATAAAGATGTAAGGCAAACTCAAGCTTTGTATTTGCTTTCTTCTGGTGGATTTTTAAGTCCGGAAGGAGTAAATCAATCTGATTTTTCAGGAAGTTTATTCGAAACGGCCTCTAGTTTATTAGGAGATATTTTAAAAACAGATAGTGACAAAATCAAAGTGGGATTGAATTATGTTTCGCCAGATCGAAGAATTGGTAGAGAAACTGACGGTAGAGTAGTGGCTACAATTTCTTCAAAAATTAATGAACGAATTTCGATTAATGGAAAAGTAGGGGTTCCTTTTGGAGGAATCAATGAGTCGGCTGTTGTGGGAGATTTAGAAGTGCAATACCGTGTTAATGAAGATGGAACCATGAATTTAAGATTGTTTAACCGAGAAAATGATATTAATTATATTGGACAAGGAATTGGGTATACACAAGGAGTGGGATTAACCTATGAAGTAGATTTTGATACATTTAGAGAATTGTTTAATAAAATTTTTCAAAAGTACGCTATTCGAAAAATTGATACCAGTACCAATGAGTATTTTCAAGATTCGAATGTGACTCCAGAATACATTAATTTTAATAACGAAAAGACTCCTAAAAAGAAAGATACCAAGAATAATTCTGAAGCAGTCAAAACTGAAGAAGATTGATAATAGATGATTTTCTAGTTTGTTTTTTGTGTTTTTTAGAAAAGAACTTTTTTTCGAAAATAAACGGCGCTTAAAAGTGTTAAATAAACATTAATAATAAGTTATTCTTAGTTAAAATCTGTAAAAATCGATTTCTATTAAAAAAAAACTGTGTTTTTTTGTTTTTTGTGAAACTTATTAACGAAAACGTTTGAATTAAAGGCAATTAGTTAAAATAACAAGGCAGACCCCATTAAAGTAATTAATGTTTCTTAATTTTACGTTTCAAAACTAAAACTATGCTAAAAACAATAAAAAAAATAGGTGTTCTAACTTCAGGTGGAGATTCACCAGGAATGAATGCCGCAATACGTTCAGTTGTTCGAACTTGTGCTTATCATAATATAGAGTGTGTTGGAATTTACAGAGGATACCAGGGAATGATTGAAGGAGACTTCAAAGAAATGGGGCCTAGAAGTGTAAATAATATTATTAATAAAGGAGGAACAATTTTAAAATCGGCACGTTCGTCAGAATTTAGAACTCCTGAAGGAAGAAAAAAAGCGCACGATAACTTAGTAAAAGAAGGAATTGAAGCTTTAGTAGTTATTGGAGGAGACGGTACATTTACAGGAGCGTTGATTTTTAACTCAGAATATAAATTTCCAGTAATGGGAATTCCAGGAACTATCGATAATGATATTTATGGAACAAGTCATACCTTAGGATATGATACTGCTTTAAATACTGTTGTAGATTGTATTGATAAAATTAGAGATACAGCAAGTTCTCATAACCGTTTATTCTTTGTAGAGGTAATGGGTAGAGATGCCGGACATATTGCTTTGAATGCAGGAATTGGTGCAGGAGCTGAGGAAATCTTGATTCCTGAAGAAGATCTAGGATTAGAGCGTTTGTTAGAATCACTTCAAAAAAGTAAGGCTTCTGGAAAATCATCTAGTATAGTAGTTATTGCAGAGGGAGATAAAATTGGTAAAAACGTATTCGAATTAAAAGATTATGTAGAAACTAATTTACCAGAATATGATGTTCGTGTATCTGTACTTGGGCACATGCAACGTGGTGGATCACCTTCTTGTTTTGATAGAGTTTTAGCAAGCCGTTTAGGAGTTAAAGCTGTAGAATCTTTATTAGACGGAGTGTCTAATTTTATGGTAGGATTAAAAAATGATACTGTAAATCTTACTCCTTTATCATTAGCTATAAAAGGAAAATCAGAAATTGATAGAGAATTATTAAGAGTTTCTGATATTATAACAACTTAATAAAAATTGTGGCAGAATTAATTATTAAATTTGCCAAAATTTTCCAATTGAATAATAAACAATAAATAAATAAAGAAAAGAAATGTCAAAAGTAAAATTAGGAATAAACGGTTTCGGAAGAATCGGAAGAATTGTTTTTAGAGAATCTTTCAACAGAGATAATGTAGAAGTTGTTGCAATCAATGACTTATTAGATGTAGATCACTTAGCTTACTTATTAAAATATGATTCAGTTCACGGTCGTTTTGATGGTGATGTTGAAGTAAAAGAAGGAAAATTATATGTAAACGGAAGAAACATTCGTATCACTGCTGAAAGAAATCCAGCTGATTTGAAATGGAATGAAGTTGACGTTGATGTAGTTGCTGAATGTACTGGTATTTTCACAACTATCGAAACTGCAAATGAGCATATCAAAGGTGGTGCTAAAAAAGTAATTATTTCTGCTCCTTCTGCTGATGCTCCAATGTTTGTAATGGGAGTAAACCACGAAACTGCAAAAGCTTCTGATTTAGTTGTTTCTAACGCTTCTTGTACTACAAACTGTTTAGCTCCATTAGCTAAAGTAATTCACGATAACTTCGGAATTGTTGAAGCTTTAATGACTACTGTTCACGCTACAACTTCAACTCAAATGACTGCTGATGGTCCTTCTAGAAAAGACTGGAGAGGTGGACGTGCTGCAAGCATCAACATCATCCCATCTTCTACAGGAGCTGCAAAAGCTGTTGGAAAAGTTATTCCAGAATTGAATGGAAAATTAACTGGTATGGCTTTCCGTGTTCCTACTGCTGACGTTTCTACAGTAGATTTAACTGTAAAAGTAGCTAAAGAAACTTCTTATGAAGAAATTATGGCTGTATTGAAAAATGCATCTGAAACTTCATTAAAAGGTATCTTAGGATATACTGAAGATGCAGTTGTTTCTCAAGATTTTATCTCTGACAAAAGAACTTCAATCATTGATGCTACTGCAGGAATTGGATTGAATTCAACTTTCTTCAAATTAGTATCTTGGTATGACAATGAGTACGGATACTCTAGTAAATTAATTGATTTATCTGTACACATTGCAGGTTTAAAATAATATTTTACAATTTTAGAAAATCCCGTTCGACACTTCGAACGGGATTTTCTTATTATATTACGTCTTTAATTAATGTAAAAACCACATTTTTTAATTAGAGAAAAACTAATCCAAAAACTGAAAAAAATGAAATTAATAGTTGATAGTGGTTCTACCAAAGCCGATTGGATTGCGATAGACGATCATGGAAAGATATTGTTTACTACTCAAACTCTGGGATTGAATCCGGAAATTCTTGAAGGAGACGAAATAATTGCTCGTGTAGATGATCGATTTGATATCCAACAAAGTAAAAAAACAGCAACTCATTTGTTTTTCTATGGTGCAGGTTGTGGAACGGATAGAATGAAAACTACTTTAACAGCGGTTTTTCAGGATTATTTTCCAAATGCCAAAATTGTGGTTGAAGAAGATACGTATGCCGCAGTATATGCAACAACTCCAAAAAATGAAAAAGCTATTGTTTGTATTTTGGGAACAGGTTCAAACTGTAGTTATTTTGATGGAACTCAATTGCATCAAAAAGTACAATCATTAGGATATATCGTTATGGATGATTCTAGTGGAAATGTTTTTGGAAAAGAATTAATTAGAAAGTATTATTTCAATAAAATGCCTAAAGAATTAGCAGTAGAATTTGAAAAAGATTTTGATGTTGATCCTGATTTTATCAAAAATAAATTATACAAAGAGCCTAATCCAAATGCTTATTTAGCCACTTTTGCTAAGTTTTTAATCCAACATAAGGATACGGAGTTTTGTCAAAAAATTATTCGTAAAGGAATGAAAACTTTCGTGAAAAACTATGTGCAACAATTTGATAATTGCAAAGAAGTTCCTGTGCATTTTGTAGGTTCTATTGCTTATTATTTGAAAGATGAATTGCAATATACTTTTGATAAATATAACTTACAATTAGGAAACGTATTGAGAAGACCTATTGACGGTTTGATTTCGTATCATGTTGCTAATAAATAAGAATTATGGAAATAGCTATTATTGCCCATGATGGGAAAAAAGTGGATATGGTTCAATTTCTGAATAAGAATATTGAATTGTTGAGACAAGAAAATATTAAACTTATTGCTACTGGAACTACTGGGTCAAAAGCAGAGAAAGCGGGTTTTAAAGTAAAGAGAATGCTTTCAGGTCCTCAGGGAGGTGATGCGCAAATTGCAGCCCGTGTAGCAGAAGGAAAAACTAAAATGGTTTTATTCTTCAAAGATCCATTGGCTAGCCATGCGCATGAAGTGGATATTAATATGTTGCTTCGTGTATGTGATGTGCACAATGTGCCAATAGCGACTAATGAAGCTTCGGCACAATTGTTATTGAGTGCTATAACACTGCTACCATAGAAATTTCAATATTTACATTTTTTGGCAAACAAGCCACTTGAACCGTTTCACGAGCTGGAGCGGTTTTTTCGTTAAAATAAGATCCGTAAACTGTATTGATTGCTCCAAAATCATTCATGTTGATAATGAAAATAGTTGACTTTACCACGTTTTCAAAAGTCATTCCTGCGGCTTCTAATACTGCTTTTAGATTTTCCATAACCTGAGTTGTTTCGGCTTCAATAGTAGTTGTAACTAAATTTCCATCAGCAGGATTGATAGCAATTTGTCCTGATGTGTAAAGTGTATTTCCTGAAAGAATCGCTTGGTTGTATGGTCCAATAGGAGCTGGCGCTTTTTCTGTAAAGATTATTTTTTTCATGATAATAGTATTTTTGATATGAAACTAATGGTTGTTTGTAGAGCGAATTAACGATTATTGAAATTTCGTTTTTCCCACTTAATATCACTTAAGATTCCTGATTTAATTCCGATGAAGAAATTCCAGTTGGCATTATTTCCAAAAGGCATCCAGTTTAAGGACATTCTCCAGCTTGATAAATCACGTTCAAAACGTAGTTGTGTGTAAGTTACTCCTTTTTGAACAAAATCATATCCTGTTGAAACTCCTACTTTCCATTTTGGAGTTAAATCAGTATTGGCTGAAATCATTAACGAATTTCCTGTAATTTTATTTTCTCTGTTGTTATTTCCGTAGGTAAACGAATAAGCAAAAGTCATATCCCAAGGGATTTTTGAATTAAAGAATTCGGAAATTGTATCTTCTCCTTCTTCTTCGCTGCCATCAAATAAACTTTGTCTGTTGTCATTTAGGTCAGTTGCGGTTCCAAAAAGGTCGTCATCACGACCTCCGTTTCGGGTGGTTTGTTTGTCTTTGTTTTTCTTATCATCTTTGTCCTTACTCGATAGTGCGTAGTTTAAAGTAAAATTGGCACTGGTCATTCTAAACAAACTTCCTCCGTTATCAATGTTGAATTTGTTGATTCTTTGGCCTGAATTATCAATAGCATAAGGATCTAAAGTTGCGGCAACATTGGCATTTAATTTATTTTCGAAAAATTGCGCTCCAGTACTTACCCTAACTGGTGACCATGCTAATGCAGTAACTCCATCGGCATCCAGGTTGTAACTTGTAGAAAGGTTTAAGTTGTTTAATAACATGACTTTCTTAGGTTCAGTTTTGGTCGAATCCTTATCCCTTACCTTTGCTTCAAAAGTATTACTAATGCTAATTCCCATAGTATTGGAATTAGTCAATCCTGGTGCTCCAAAGATACCGCCTTCAAAACGGGTGTATCGATTGTCCATGTTTCCACTTCCATCAATAGCATAAGTATCATAATATTTTTCAAAACTTGGAGTATAAGCATAAGAAATAGACGGTCGCATGACATGTCTAATTGCTTGTATCTTTTTATTTTCACCAAAATTAAATGTTCCGTAGATAGTTGTTCCTAAACTAGCTGAAAAATTGTAAGTTCTAAAAGCATCAAATCCGTTTACTGTTCTGTCAACTACAGCGTTTTGTTCGGTGTTGTACTCTTTTCGGATAGTTTTTAAGTACCAAATTTCTTCATAGTTAACGGATGTAGAAGCACTAAAATATTTGAATATTTTAAAGTTGGTGCTTAACGGAATACTGTGTTGAAACCCCACTTGTGCATCTTTAAACATTTCTGATTTAAAGAATAAAGAATCGGTTGTATTGATGGTATTTCGACCGTTTAAATTATATTGTAAATTGATGTTTTTAAAGAAACCTTTTTTAACACCATCTTTTCCAACAAAAGGATACATTCTGTCCAAACTAAATTGCAAAGTTGGCAATGTCATGTTGATAGACTCTGTTTGTGTATTTTGCGAATGTGTTGCTGATAAGGATAATCGAGCCTGAGGAATAATATTGAACGTTTTGGAATAAGATACAGAGGAACTTAAAGTATTATTTAATGAAGATCCAATATTCGACTGGTTAATCGATTGTTGGAAATACTTACTACTTCCTAAGTTGACCGATGCAGAAAAACTTGAATTAGGATTCGCCTTAGTATCTCTGGAATGCGACCATTGAATGTTGTAAATGTTTTGCTTCGAATAATCAGGATAGCCTCTTTCACTATTAATTAGGTTTTCAAAGCGAACGTTGACGTTTCCTCTAAATTTATATCGAGTAGCATAAGCCGATTCAAATCGCATACCATAACTTCCGTTGGTGTAATAATCGGCGAGTACGGTTAAATCATAATGATCGCTCAAAGCAAAATAATATCCTCCATTCTGCAAAGAAAATCCCCTGGTATTTGAATCATTATAACTCGGTAAAATCAATCCAGAAACACTGGTTTCTTTATTCATTGGAAAAAAAGCAAAAGGCAGGGCAATTGGTGTAGGTACATCGGCAATAACAAGATGTGTTAATCCGGTAATAACTTTTTTGCCAGGAATAAATTTTACCTTACTTGTCTGGAAATAATATTCTGGATTTTCTTTATTGGTAGATGTTGTAAAACGAGCGCCTTTTAAAAAGTAAACCGAATCATTTTCTTTTTTTGTGATTGATGCCTTTACATTAAATTCACCTTGATCAGTTCGGGAATTCCAAATCAGTGCTTTTTTGGTCTTAAAATTAAAACGAATCGAGTCCGGTTCTATAACATTTGAACCTTGTTTGAAGTTAGGATATTGAGTGTATTTGCCTGTTGAATCTTTAATTCTACCGGCATAAACCTCGTTTTTTTCGTAATCCATTATAATCTTTCCCGACTTTAATTCGATATCCTGATAATAAAGTTCGGCATTATCGTACAAGGTAATTAACTTGTTTTTTTGATCAATTTTAGCATATTGATCGGCTTTGTATTTTACTTTTCCCTCCAGAAATGCTTTTTTAGGTTTTATGCTATCTGTTTTTATACTGTCATTTTCTTTCGTTATCGTGTCAGTAACAGTAGTTTTAGCATTTTTGTCAGCCTTGTCCGCTTTTTTTTGTTGGCGGGCAGTAATGGGTTTTGCTTTTTTTGCTATATCTTGCGAATATATGTTAGTTGCTCCAAACGTAAGGAGAAAGGATAAGAAAACGATATGAAATAAGTTTGTCTGCAACGGTATAAATGCTATTTTTGTAAAATTATGGCTTGTTTTTTGAAGTGTCAAACTTACAGATTATTTTCGGCAAAAATAGTCAAATAAAAAATTTAAGCATAGTGCTTTTAATTAAATTAACTTTTAAAAATGAAATTCATTTACAAGAACTTTTTTTTAATAACTATTTTTATGTTGTTTGGATTTAGTTCCGTTTTCTCTCAGAATAAGAAGGTTTTTACAGTAATCCTCGATGCGGGTCATGGAGGGAAAGATCCGGGTAATTCTTATCATGGTTTTGTAGAAAAAGAAATTGCACTTAAAACAGTTTTAAAGGTTGGAGATTTTCTAAAAAAAGAGCGTAATATCGAAGTGATATACACTCGAACTTCAGACGTATTTATTGAATTAGCTAACCGACCTAAAGTTGCAAATAACGCTAAGGCTAATTTGTTTGTGTCCATACATTGTAATTCGGTTAAAAATGAAGGGCCTCATGGAACAGAAACCTTTGTTATGGGATTGTCCAGACACGATATGAATCTGGAAGTGGCTAAAACGGAGAATTCGGTTATTTTATTGGAGAAAGATTATAAGAGAAAATATCAGGGTTTTGATCCTAAAAAACCAGAAACATTGATAGGATTGACAATGATTCAGGAAGAAAATCTGAATAGCAGTATTAGTCTGGCATCTGGAATTCAAAATAATTTCACAAAAAAGTTAAACCGAAGTTCAAGAGGAGTAAAGCAACAGCCATTATGGGTTTTAGACGCAGCTTATATGCCTAGTGTTTTAATTGAATTGGGATTTTTGTCTAATAAAGTAGAAGGGAAATTTTTGAATTCGAATGATGGACAAACTAAAATGGCAAGACAAATTGCCGATGCAATTATAGATTACAAAAGAAAGTATTTTGGAACAGAATCAGACAATGATTCTTATGAGAATAATTCGAATAAAAAGAGTACTAAAGAAACAGCTTCTAAAAAAGGAGATTCGGATGATTTAATCTATAAAGTACAAGTTTTAGCAAGTCCTAGAAAAATAAAATTAGTACCAAGTAATTTTAAAGGACTAAAAGATATATCGTATGAATTTTTAAATAACCTTTATAAATACATGTACGGAGCAACTTCAAGTCTTCAGGAAGCAAAAAAAATGCAGTTAGAAGCCAGAAACGCTGGATATCTAAAAGCATTTATTGTTAAAGCGAAAGAATAGTTGCATTTATTGTGTTGAAAATAAGTTTAATGAGCCAAAACAAAAATATTTTGAAATTAACAATTACAATTAGAAAAGCTACTGCAGCATTATCATTATTAATCGTCTTAATTGGTAATGTTGCTTTTGGTCAATCAGATGTTTTTAAAGTTACATTAGATGCAGGACATGGAGCGCATGATTTTGGTGCTGCTTACAATGGTCATGTCGAAAAAAACATAAACTTAGCCATTGTGCTTAAAGTAGGAAAGTTGCTGGAACAACATCCTAAAATTGCTGTTATTTATACTAGAAGAACAGATGTTTTTATTGATTTAGTAGAAAGAGCCAATATTGCCAATAGAGCTAACGCAAATATTTTTGTTTCTATTCACTGTAATGCAAATAGAAATACAGCAGCCGATGGAACTGAAACCTATGTAATGGGGATGAGTAAAATTGCTTCCAACTTAGAAGCAGCTAAAAAAGAGAACTCGGTAATTACTTTAGAGAAAGATTATAAAGCTAAATACGAAGGGTTTGATCCTAATTCTCCAGAAACGATGATTGGTTTTACGTTGATGCAAGAAGAATATTTAGATAATAGTATTTCTTTAGCCAGTAAAATACAAAATGGTTTTGCAGCTTTAGGGAAAAAAATCAGAGCAGGTGGAGTAAAACAAGCCCCTTTTATGGTATTGCATAAAGCTTACATGCCGAGAGTTTTGATTGAAACTGGATTTATATCTAATTATGTCGAAGGAAATATTTTAGATTCTGAAGAAGGTCAAAATGATATTGCCAGAGCCATCGCTAATGCAATTATTAGCTATAAAAATGAATATTTTGGAGGAGAAGAATCTGAATCAGCGGTAAAACCTTCTGAAAGAATCGTAGATACATCTCCGGCAACACAAACTCCAGATCCCGTAGTTCCTAAAAAAGAAGTTCCTGTTCAGGTAAAATCAGATGTTATTTTTAAGGTTCAACTAGCTGTTTCCAGTAAAAGATTAGAATTAGCTCCTAAAAATTTCAAAGGTTTAAGAAATGTATCTGTGGAACCAATAGGTAGAAATTACAAATATCTTTATGGTGAAACTACTGATTATGAGGTTTCAAGAAAGCTTTTGGATGAGGCTAAAGAAAAAGGATATCCCTCTGCATTTTTAGTGGCTTATAAAAACGGTGTTAAAATAGACATTCAAGAAGCAATTAAATAACGTCAAGTTCTAATATTTATATTAAATTTGCATTAAACACTTATATTTTGAAACTAACAAGAGAAATTAAGACTGCGATTTTAGTAATTGCATCAATATTATTATTTATTTGGGGTTATAGTTTTTTAAAAGGAAGAGATCTTTTTAGCAGTTATACAACATTATATGTTCAATACGATAGTGTAGAAGGTTTAGCACCATCTGCACCAGTAACTTTAAATGGTTTAGCTATTGGTAAGATTGAGAAAATTACAATCAATCCTGTTGATGGTAAATTATTAGTTGAACTACAAATTAAAACTGAATTTCCAATTTCTAAATCCAGTCTTGCTACAATCTATGAGCCAGGATTTATTGGTGGAAAGCAAATTGCTATCGAACCTAATTTTTCGGATAAAACGGTTGTAGAAAGCGGTGATCGATTAAAAGCAAATGTAAGATTGGGGCTAACCGAATCTTTAAGCAAAAAGTTAGTTCCGCTTCAGGATAAAATTGAAAAAGTATTGGTTAATGCTGATAATTTGATTTCTGGAATTAATACTGTTTTTGATAAAAAAACACAGGATGACTTAAAGAAAAGTATAGCGGAGTTGAGCAGTACAATGGAACAATTCCATAAAGCTTCTGCGGGTGTAAATTCATTATTAGTGGATAACAAAGCACAAATTAACGGAGCAGTTACTAATTTCAACAAAACGGCTACCAATTTTGCTAAAATTTCTGACTCTATAAACAAAGCCGATTTAGGGAAAACAGTTAAAACGCTTAATGCTACTTTAGCTAAAGTAAATGGAATTATGGCTGACTTAGAGGCAGGAAATGGTTCTATGGGTAAATTATTGAAAGACGATGCTTTTTATAATAATTTATCTAAAACTTCTAAAGAATTAGAATTATTGCTTCAAGACGTTCGATTGTATCCTACCAGATATATTAATGTTTCACTTTTTGGAAAGAAAAACAAGCCTTACAAAGCTCCTGTTGATACCATTTCAAATAGTAAATAATAACATTTATGAGTTATTTAGATAATATATTATTTGCAATAGTTTTAATTATTGCCTTTGGCTATTTTATTTCGAATATCAAAAAAATCTACAGAAATATCAATTTAGGAATTGATGTAGATCGAAAAGACAATTCAAAACAAAGATGGACAAATATGGCAATGATTGCTTTAGGGCAATCGAAAATGGTAAAAAGACCAATTGCTGGAATTTTGCATATTATTGTCTATGTTGGTTTTGTTGTTATCAATATTGAATTACTGGAAATTATCATTGATGGATTATTTGGAACCCATAGAATTTTTGCTTTTTTAGGTTCTTTCTATAATGTGCTTATTGCTTTTTTCGAAATTTTAGCCGTATTAGTTATTGTTGCAGTAACTGTTTTTTGGATTAGAAGAAATGTTATTAAATTAAAACGTTTTATCAATCCTGATTTGAACGGATTTCCTAAAAGCGATGCCAATTATATTTTATATTTTGAGGCGGTTTTGATGTTCTTGTTTTTGTTCATGAACGCTACTGATTATCATTTACAATATGTTCCAGGTGGTTATTCTCATTTTATCCAGGCAGGTTCTTTTCCTGTTAGTCAATTTTTAGCCCCTTTGTTTAATGGAATGAATCATGAAGCGGTAGCTATGCTAGCTGAGTTATTCTGGTGGTTGCATATAGTAGGGATTTTGATCTTTATGAATTATTTGTATTTTTCAAAACACCTTCATATTCTATTGGCTTTCCCAAATACTTATTTTGCTGATTTAAATCCATTAGGGAAATTTGATAATTTAGAAGCTGTTACTAAAGAAGTAAAAATGATGATGGATCCTAATGCCGATCCATTTGCAGCTCCCGCACCAACAGAAGGTGAAGTTCCAGCTAAATTTGGAGCCAGTGATGTTCAGGATTTGAATTGGGTACAACTATTGAATGCTTATACCTGTACCGAATGTGGAAGATGTACTTCAGCTTGTCCAGCTAATATAACAGGTAAAAAATTATCTCCTCGAAAAATCATGATGGATACTCGTGATAGATTGGAGGAAGTAGGTAAAAATATTGATGCTAATAAAGGTGTTTTTGTTGCTGACAATAAATCATTACTGAACGATTATATTACTCCCGAAGAACTTTGGGCTTGTACTTCTTGTAATGCTTGTGTGGAAGAATGTCCGATAAGTATTAGTCCGTTGTCCATTATTATGGATATGCGACGTTATTTAGTAATGGAACAAAGTGCTGCGCCAACAACTTTAAATGCCATGATGACTAATGTTGAAAATAATGGAGCACCCTGGCCATACAATCAACAAGACCGATTGAATTGGAAAAACGAAAACTAAATATATTATTAGTTTTAAGGATTAGATTTGAATAACACTTACAAATGGCTTTTTAGCTTTTTGAAAAATAGATAAAACAATGTCAGAAAATTTGATAGTACCTATAATGGCAGAAATGCTAGCTCAAGGAAAACAACCTGAAGTTTTGTTTTGGGTAGGTTGTGCAGGAAGTTTTGACGATAGAGCCAAAAAAATTACCAAAGCATTTGTACGTATATTAAATAGTGCCAATGTTTCGTTTGCGGTTCTAGGTACTGAAGAAAGTTGTACCGGAGATCCGGCAAAAAGAGCAGGAAATGAGTTTTTGTTCCAAATGCAAGCCATGATGAATATCGAAGTGCTTAATGCTTATGAAGCTAAAAAAATAGTTACCGCTTGTCCGCATTGTTTTAATACATTAAAAAATGAATATCCTGAATTAGGCGGAAAATACGAAGTAATTCATCATACCGAATTTTTGAAATCTTTGCTGAATGACGGAAGGTTATCTATTGAAGGAGGTCAGTTTAAAGGAAAAAAAATCACTTTTCACGATCCTTGTTATTTAGGAAGAGCGAATAAAATATACGAAGCACCTCGTGATTTAATTGAAAAATTAGACGTAGAGTTGGTCGAAATGAAACGTTCTAAGGCTAATGGTTTGTGTTGTGGAGCAGGAGGAGCACAGATGTTTAAAGATGCCGAAAAAGGCAATAAAGAAATTAACATCGAAAGAACAGAAGATGCTCTTGAAACAACTCCTGATATTATAGCTACCGGATGTCCGTTTTGTAATACCATGATGACGGATGGAATTAAAAATAAAGAAAAAGAAGGCGAAGTAAAAGTGATGGATATTGCTGAGCTAATCGCTAATGCACAGGATTTGTAAGCTTAAGATGCTAAGTTACTAAGAATCTAAGTTGCTAAGATTAAAAATAAATCTGCAATTTAAAATCAACAATCTAAAATCTAAAATCAAAATGTACGTACCATTTGAAAATTTACCAGAAGAATCCAGAATTTGGATTTATCAATCGAATAGAAAATTTTCGGATGCCGAATTTTCTGAAATCGAAAAAGATCTACAATCGTTTTTAAATGGTTGGGCAGCACATGGTACTAGCTTAGAAGCTTCTTACCAGTTAAAATACAATCGTTTTATAATTATAGCAGTAAATCAGGAAGTTCAGGCAGCTACAGGTTGTTCTATTGATGCTTCGGTTGTTTTTATTCAAAGTTTAGAACAAAAGTATGGAGTAGATTTATTGGATAAAATGAATGTAACTTTTAAATTAGGAGAACACATTGCTCACAAACCATTGATTGATTTCAAAAAAATGGTAAAAGACAAAGCAGTTACCGAAAACACTATTGTTTTTAATAACCTGATTAACAATATTCAAGAATACAATGAATCTTGGGAAGTGCCTGCAGCAGACAGCTGGCATAGTAGATTTTTTTAATAAATGGTAAAAGGAGAATTTTTTCTCCTTTTTTTATGTCTGAATTTGGCTCATTAATAAGTTAGTTTTATCTTAAAATAACTCTTTTTTGCTGCTTTTTGAGTACTTTCGTAGTACTAAAATTTATACATGAAAATAGCAATAGTTTGTTATCCTACCTTTGGAGGAAGTGGTGTTGTGGCTACTGAATTAGGTTTAGAATTAGCACGTTTAGGACATGAAGTTCATTTTATAACTTATAGCCAACCCGTGCGTTTGGCTTTGTTGAGTCCTAATGTACATTATCACGAAGTAAATGTCCCTGAATATCCTTTGTTTCATTATCAACCTTATGAATTAGCCTTATCGAGTAAATTAGTCGATATGGTTAAGCTTTATAAAATAGATGTATTGCATGTACATTATGCAATTCCTCATGCTTATGCTGGTTATATGGCCAAGCAAATGCTTAAAAATGAAGGTATCGAAATCCCAATGATTACGACACTTCACGGAACAGATATCACTTTAGTTGGGAATCATCCGCATTATAAACCTGCGGTGAGTTTTAGTATAAATAAATCCGATGTGGTTACTTCTGTATCTCAAAGTTTAAAAGACGATACGTATAAACTTTTCAATATTAAGAGAGATATTCATGTGATTCCCAATTTTATAGAATTGGAAAAAAACATTAACAATTATAATATTCCTTGTCAGCGTACACTTATAGCAAAGCCCGAAGAGCGAATTATTACGCATATTTCTAATTTTAGAAAAGTAAAACGAATTCCAGATATTGTTCAGATATTTTATAAAATCCAACAAGAAATTCCAGCCAAATTATTAATGGTAGGTGACGGGCCTGAAAAAGAAAAAGCTGAATTGTTGTGCCAGGAATTGGGTATAATAGATAAGGTGATCTTTTTTGGAAATAGTAACGAAATTGATAAAATTTTAAGCAATTCTGATTTATTCCTATTGCCATCTGAAACCGAAAGTTTTGGATTAGCAGCACTGGAAGCAATGGCTTGGGGAGTTCCGGTTATTTCCAGTAATTCAGGAGGATTACCTGAGGTGAATTTTGAAGGAGTTTCGGGTTATTTAAGCAATGTAGGTGATGTGGATGAAATGGCTGAAAATGCATTGAGAATCTTAAAAGACGATACCGTTTTAGCTCAATTTAAGCAAGATGCTTTGTTAGTAGCCCAGAAGTTTGATATCAAGCACATTTTACCTTTGTATATTGATATTTATGATAAAGCCATAATGAAGTATACTAAAAAAAGTAAACAATTGAGTAAACCTCATAACGATTAAATTACTGAAAAATGAAAAAAAGTATTCTTTTGATAGGTATTGTTTTAGTATTGTTTTCTTGTAAAACAACAATAAAAGCTCCCGAACAGAAAAACTTGTATGAAGTTTTGTTACAGGAAAATGACGGTGGAGGAAATATTAATTTCTATGAGATTCTATCAGAACCTAATGAAATTAAAATGCTGCTAAATGATGAGAAGTTAAAAGGAAAAATAAGCGCTGCAGATGTTCAAAAATCTAATTTTGTAATTCTGAATATGGGGCAAAAACCAACTGGCGGATATGCTATAACAGTAGATAGTGTTCAAGAAACTGACAAAGAAATTATTGTTAAAGTAAAAGAATTGAAACCAGAACCAGGAGCAATGTTAATGCAGGTAATTACATATCCTTACACTGTAGTTAAGATTAATTCGAAAAAACAAATTGTTGTAAAATAGAAAATGCCACTGAAACAGTGGCATTTTTTGTATAATCTTTTTTTGATTAGAATTGGAATTTGATACCTAAAGCGATATCTGGACCAAAGTTATCACCATAATAGTTGTCAGAAAAATACAACTCAGGTCTGATGTCTAGAGAAAGTAAAAGAGGCACTTCGTCAAAACCGTACTCAATACCAAGATCTCCTGCCACAAATGCAAATGTTTTGCTATCATCTACTCCAGGTGCATCAACACTCCAGTTTCCAACACCTCCACCAACACCAGCGTACCAATTGAATCCACCATCAATGTTCCAAACCCATTGGTAAAGACCTGTTAATTTGAAAGCATCAACATTTTTACTGTTTCTCCATCCTAAATCTAACTCAAGACGGTTGTTATCAGACAATCCTCTTTGGTATGAAATCTCACCTCCAAAACCGTCATTGTCTCCTAAACGTAAACCTAGAGCATTTTTAGAAATTTCTTGTGCTTGTGTGCTGAATGCTAATCCCATTAGCATAAAAGCTGATAAAATGATTTTTTTCATAAATATAGTTTTGTTAAAGGCAAATTTACAATTATAATCAAACGAAATGTTTATTATAATATTATATATTTTTTATATAATTCCCACTTTGGTTGGGTTTTATAAGGGTGTTAATGCTATTCTTAGAGAGAATAATTGATGCAATTAACTGTTCCCCAGTAAGTTCTTCTTTTTCGATAAGATTTACAGCTTCATTATACTTTGATTCCTCATATCGATATAATTTCCATTTTTTCCTGTTGTATTCTAAAGATGTAAGATTTTCCACCCAATCTCCTGAGTTTAAATAGATAGTCGAACCGTTCTTATTGGTCTTTTTGAGAATTTTTGGCTCGTGAATATGACCACAAATTACATAATCATATTTGTTTTCAGTAGCAAGCTCGGTTGCCGTTTCTTCAAAATCCGAAATATGCTTAACTGCTTTTTTAACGCTTGCTTTTATTTTCTTCGAAAAAGAATACGGTTCTTTCCCCATTTTATTCAAACACCAATTAAAAAATCGATTGATTAGAATCAAATAGTCGTAACCCAAGCCACCTAATTTTGCAATCCATTTGGCATGATTGACTGATGCATCAAAAACATCGCCGTGGAAAATCCAGGCTTTTTTATCATCTATTTCTAAGACCACTTTATCGGCCAAGATAAAATTCCCCATATTCATTTCGGTGAATTTTCGAAGCATTTCGTCATGGTTTCCAGTAATGTAATAGACTTTAGTTCCTTTGGAAGCAAAGCTTATTATCTTTTGGATTACTTTTAAGTGAGATTTAGGGAAGTAGGATTTTCTAAATTGCCAAATATCAATGATATCGCCATTCAATACTAAAATTTCAGGCTTAATAGACGATAAATAGTTGTATAATTCTTTGGCATGGCTTCCGTAAGTTCCAAGGTGAACATCAGAGATTACAACTACTTCAACTTTTCTTTTTTTCAATTGATTTCTAATTTGTTGTTTTGCAAATTAACGCTGCAAATGTGAATTTATCTTAAAGTTAAGGTTAACAAATAAGTAGTCTCAGCTAAACTAAAACGCAATTTTTAGGTTAAGATTGAAATCTTTAAATCATTAATTTTTAAAGCTAAAACTAAAATGGTACTTTTGTTAAAAATTTTTTATAATGGCAGGAAATAGCTACGGAACACTATTTAGAATAACTACTTTTGGAGAATCACACGGGGAAGCTTTAGGAGGAATCATTGATGGTTGCCCATCAGGAATTGCATTAGATTTTGATGCTATTCAACTAGAAATGTCAAGAAGAAAACCAGGACAATCAGCTATTGTTACCCAAAGAAAAGAACCAGATGATGTACAGTTTTTATCTGGAATTTTTGAAGGAAAAACAACTGGTACGCCAATAGGTTTTATTATTCCAAATACCAATCAAAAATCAGATGATTATTCGCACATAAAAGATAATTACAGACCGAGTCATGCTGATTATGTGTATGATCAAAAATATGGTTTTAGAGATTATCGCGGTGGCGGAAGAAGTTCGGCTCGTGAAACAGCAAGTAGAGTAGTAGCGGGAGCAATTGCTAAGCAAATGTTGTCTGATATCAAGATTCATGCTTATGTTTCGGCAGTAGGACCTCTTACATTAGATAAACCGTATCAGGAATTGGATTTTTCAAATATAGAAAGTAATCCGGTTCGTTGCCCAGACCAGGAAATGGCAGCAACAATGGAAGAGTATATCAAGCAAATTCGTAAAGAAGGAGATACTGTAGGTGGTGTGGTTACTTGTGTAATTCAAAATGTTCCGGTTGGACTTGGAGAACCTGTTTTTGATAAATTGCATGCTGAATTAGGAAAAGCAATGCTTTCTATCAATGCGGTAAAAGGTTTCGAATTTGGAAGCGGATTTGAAGGTTCTAAAATGAAAGGTAGCGCACATAATGATTTATATAATGCTGATGGAACTACTAAAACTAACCTTTCAGGTGGTATTCAAGGCGGAATAAGCAACGGAATGGACATTTATTTCCGAGTGGCTTTTAAACCTGTGGCTACTATTATGCAAAAACAAGACTCTTTAGATAATAAAGGGAATATTACTGAAATGACAGGAAAAGGACGTCATGATCCTTGTGTTGTACCTCGTGCAGTGCCTATTGTTGAAGCAATGGCAGCCATTGTATTAGCTGATTTTTATTTGATAAATAAAACCTACTAATAAACGATATTATCGAAATTATCATATTGTTTTTTAACGATATAACAATTATAAAAAGGTGAAGTATAAATTTTTATTATACTCACCTTTTTTTTGTACTTTTTATCCAGATTTTAATTTTAAAGCCAGATAAAATGACTCAAACCAATACTTCAAAACCATCGCTTTTAGGAAATCTTACTTTCCAAATTTTAATAGCCATGTTTTTCGGGGCTATTTTAGGAGTTATTATTCATAACTCAATTCCACCAGAAGCGACTCAATCATTCAGTACCAAAATAAAAATGTTGGCCACCGTTTTTATTCGCTTAGTCCAAATGATTATTTCTCCCTTGGTCTTTACTACTCTGGTGGTTGGGATTGCGAAATTAGGAGATGTTAAAGCTGTTGGCAGGATAGGAATAAAGTCATTAATATGGTTTTTTACGGCCTCATTCTTGTCATTATTATTAGGAATGTTTTTTGTAAATATACTTCAGCCTGGTGTTGGACTTAATTTATCAAACGTTGATTTGGCTTCTGTTTCTGAAGTAACTGCAAAAACAAAAAGTATCTCTTTCGAAAATTTTATAGAACACATTGTGCCTAAAAGTATTTTTGAGGCTATGGCTACTAATGAAATTTTGCAAATTGTTATTTTCTCTATTTTCTTTGGTTTGGCTGCAGCATCTTTAGGCGATTATGTAAAACCTGTTGTTAGTGCTTTAGAAAAAACCTCTCATATTATACTTAAAATGGTAAATTATGTCATGAAGTTTGCTCCTATAGGTGTTTTTGGTGCTATTGCTGCTGTATTTGCTGTTAGAGATTTTCAGGAATTAGCCTTTACTTATTTTAAATTTTTTGCTTCTTTTTTGGTTGGTATTTCTTCTATTTGGATTGTCCTGATATTGGTTGGTTATATTTTTCTTAAAAGCAGAATGACGGTTTTACTTAAAAGAATTATCAGCCCTTTGATAATTGCTTTTGGAACTACAAGTAGCGAAGCTGTTTTTCCAAAGCTTACAGAAGAACTTGAGCGTTTTGGAGTAAAAGACAGGATTGTTTCATTCATGTTACCGCTTGGATATTCTTTTAATCTGGATGGTAGTATGATGTATATGACTTTTGCAAGTATTTTTATTGCTCAGGCTTATGGGATTAATCTGGATCTGGGAACTCAAATGTCGATGCTTTTAGTTTTAATGCTTACCAGCAAAGGAATAGCAGGAGTGCCACGAGCAAGTTTAGTGGTTGTAGCGGCAACTTGTGGAATGTTTGATATTCCAGTTGAAGGAATTGCTTTGATATTGCCAATTGATCATTTTTGTGATATGTTTAGAAGTGCTACCAATGTTTTAGGGAATGCTTTAGCGACTTCTGTAATAGGAAAATGGGAAGATCAAAATGACAATGAAGTAGTATTGGAATAGCAAATAAATTTTTTAATGTAATTGTAAGATTTATTGTTCTATCTTTGAGGAGATTATGATAATTATGTCTTTTTTTCGAATTATTTTTTTATTCCTAAGTTTATCACTTTTCAGTCAGCCTATGATTGATAAGAGTGAAACTTCTTCAAAAGAGATATTGCAATTAACCAAGCAAGCATCTCAATATCTGGATGAATATAATTATGAGTTGTCGCTGGCTAAAGCTAGAATAGCTTTACACAAAGCTTTTGAACTAGATAATCCTTATCTAGTTGCCAAATCATATAATATTATTGCTGGAAACTACGAAGAACTCAATGAGTTTAAAAAAGCCATATTTTATTATAAAAAAGGGCTGGTTTATGCTAACAAAGCCGATAATGATACCATAAAATATTGGCTCTACAACAACTTAGGAAATGTGTACTGTTTTGAAGAAAAGCAATTTAATAAAGGATTGTTTTATTATCAAACATCCTTAAAATACAGCGAAAGAGAATCCGATTTCAAGCAAATTTATATGACCAAGCTTAATTTAGCCTGGGCTTATTTTGATGCTAAAGATTTTCAAAAAGGAAAAATTTATCTGGATTTCATCAATAAAGAATATCCTAATTTTGATAATAAATCGGATTTGGTGATTATAAACATGCTTAATGGAATGTATTATAATCATTTGGCTAATTTTAAAAAAGCCGATTTTTATTTTAAAAAAGCAATAGCATTAGGGAAATCAAAAAGGGATCAATCAGATTATTCTTTCGTTCTGGACGAATATACTCAGTTTTTATTTCATAGTGGTAATTACAGAGAAGCTTATGAAAATTTGGCCTTGTACCATAAAATAAGAAGTGAAATAGAAAATGCATCTCAGTTAAAAAAAGCCAGTATCATTGGAGCCAACTTAGAAATTGATGAGTATAAAAGAAAAATTGACGAAATAGAATTAAAGAATAATTTTCAGTCTCAGGTTTTAGAAAAGACCAAAACTATTTCAGTTTTGTTAATTATTAGTTTGATTACTTTGTTGCTTTTAATTTATTCATTGTTTCGGAATTACAATTTTAAGAAGGTAAAAAACAGAGAATTAATACAAAAAAACAAAGAGCTAATAGTTGCAAAAGAAAAAGCCGAAGTAGCATCTAAGCTAAAATCGCAGTTTGTGTCAACCATAACACATGAATTACGTACGCCATTGTATGGAGTGATTGGAATTACAAACATGTTAGTAGACGAACATAAAGAACTGTCCGATAGTCAGCATTTAAAGTCACTTAAATTTTCGGCAAAGTATTTATTATCGTTGGTAAATGATGTTTTACAAATCAACAAGATTGAAGAAAACAGAGTCGTTTTAGAAAAAAGAACCTTTAATGTTGGTGACGAAATAGAATTTATTAAAAATTCAATGTCTTATTTGGCTCAAAAACACAATAATAGTATTGATGTTATAGTAGATCCAGAAATTCCAGAATATCTAATTGGAGACAAATTACGATTTTCTCAAATCATTATTAATTTAGTGAGTAATGCTTTGAAATTTACACATAACGGAGAAGTAATTATTTCTGCTAAATTAGTTGATGTTAAAGATAAAACGCATTTTATTGAATTCCATATTGAGGATAATGGTGTTGGAATTGCCGAAGAAAATCAAGAAAAAATATTTGATAAATTTGTTCAGGTTGGCCGAAAAGAAATTGATTATCAGGGAACAGGACTTGGTTTGTCTATTGTAAAGCAGTTGTTAGAATTGTTTAATAGTACCATTAATCTTAAAAGTGAATTAGGAAAAGGGACTGTTTTTAATTTCACGATTGCTTTTGAAAGCGATATGGAGAAAACCAATGCAATTATTAATAATATAAATGTAGACTTGTCTTCTAACCAAATTCATAATGTTTTAGTAGTTGATGATAATAAGATAAACTTAATGATTACTCAAAAAACGATTGAAAAATTCAAGTATAAATGTAGTGTGGCTTTGTCTGGAGAAAAAGCACTGGAACTAATGGATTTAGAAAGATTTGATGTGGTTTTAATGGATATTAATATGCCAGTTATGAACGGTTTTGAAACTACAAAATTAATTCGTGAAAGAGCAATCAAAACTCCTATAATTGCTTTGACTGCATTTGATAAAGAAGAAATTACAGAAGAAGCGCTTTCGGCTGGATTTAATGATATTATTAGCAAACCTTTTGATTCTAGACAATTATATAAGGTTATCAACGAAGTGATTGTCAAAGAATCAAATTTCTTGTAAAAAAAACAATCGTAAAAAAGTTTTTTTGGCTCGTTTACGATTGCAATAAAATTTGAAAAGCTTTGGTTGTTAATACCAGCGTTTTTTATTTTGTTTAGAAGCACTGGATTTTCTCGATTTATGAGCTCCACCGCTTCTGTTTGAATTTTTAGGTTTCTCCTCAATTTTATCAGGACTTCCTGCATGCCAGGGATAAGGATGATCTGAAATTGTTTTTACATCAACCTTAATTAGTTTTTGAATGTCTTTCCAGTAGCCGTGTTCGTCTTTACTACAAAAAGAAATAGCAATTCCACCGTTTCCAGCACGTCCCGTTCTACCTATTCGGTGAACGTAAGTTTCAGGAATATTAGGTAAATCAAAGTTAATAACATAAGGTAATTGGTCAATATCAATACCACGAGCAGCAATATCAGTAGCAACCAGAACACCAACTTCTTTGTTTTTAAAAGCATCTAAAACGCGTTGTCTTGCATTTTGCGATTTGTCTCCGTGAATGGCTTCGGCAGCAATATTTTTTTTGCGTAATGCTTTCACCACATTATCTGCTCCGTGTTTTGTTCTCGAAAAAACTAAGACATCAGTCATTTTTTCATTTTGAAGTAAACTATATAAAAGGTTTCTTTTTTCGCCTTTTTCTACAAAATAAACGTGTTGTTCTACTTTTTCAGCAGTGGACGAAACAGGAGAAACTGTTACCGTTTCAGGATTAGTCAAAAACATTTCAGCTAATTCTCTGATGGCAATTGGCATAGTGGCCGAGAAAAATAAAGTCTGTCTGTTTTTTGGTGTCAGCTTTACAATTTTCTTTACATCGTTTACAAATCCCATATCAAGCATTTGATCGGCTTCGTCTAAGACTAAATTGTGTAAATGATCTAAATCAATGAATCCTTGTTTGTGTAAATCCAATAATCTTCCAGGAGTAGCAATTAAAATATCCACGCCATTTTTTAGCGTATCCACCTGAGGATTTTGAGAAACACCACCAAAAATGGTTAATTGTGTCAGGTTAGTATATTTGGCATAAGTATCAAAACTTTGCCCTATTTGTACCGCTAATTCACGAGTAGGAGTAACCACTAAGGCACGAATTTGTTTTGGTTTTTTTGATGAACCCACAATTCGATGCAATTGATGAATAATTGGAATAGCAAAAGCAGCTGTTTTTCCTGTTCCCGTTTGGGCGCAACCTATTAAATCATTTCCTGCTAAAATAAGCGGAATAGCTTGTTCCTGAATAGGAGTTGGATTAGTATAGCCTTGTTCAAATACGGCTTTTTGAATACTTTTTGAAAGTGATAAATCTTCGAATAACATAAGTTTGGTATTAATTATCCTGTAATAGCTACAGCGATAAGTTGCACAAAGATAGTATTATTATTCTTGATGCTGTTTATTGCTGGGATTCGGTGCTGATAAAAGATAGTGTATTGGTATTATACTTGATTTTTATTCGAATTGGATTTAATAAAATCAGTAACAAGATAGCCAATTAGTTTTCCAATTAAATGGTTGTTTTTGTCGATGTCTAAATCAGGTGCGCCTTCGCAAATGTGAATGTAGCTGGCATTTTTGTCTTTAGCAAAGAAAGAAACAAACTGGCGTAATTCTTCTACCGAAAAACCACTCAAAGTCATGGCACTGCTGGCAATGTTAGGAATGGCATCTAAGTCAATTTCGATTCCAAAAGTATCGGTTTTAATAAAATCTAAAGCATCAATCATTTCCTGAGAAAAGTTTTTTTCTTTTCGAATATTGATACTGTCGTAAGTATTGTAACGAACGCGATCATCGGTTTTTTTGATAATATCTAAAACGCTTTTTGAAGTATAATTTTCGTGTAAACCAAAAACAAAATATTTTTTCAGGAAGCCTTCTTCGTAAGCATAAGAAAAACCATTTCCGCTGTGGCGTCCTTCTAAAATTCTAAAATCAGAATGGGCATCAAAGTTTATGGAGTTAATTGGTTTTCCTTTGGCAAGAGCCGTGCCTTTAATATTTCCGTAAGCATTATTATGTCCGCCACCAATGATAATAGGGATTTTACCTAATTTCACGATGCTAAAAATGATATGAGAAACGTCTTTATCTATTTTTTTTACCAATTGACTCAGTTTTACACGATCGTCAATGTTATTAAAATCTAAATTTTCAACTTCTTTCATTTCTTCTGAAACATTGATTTGTCCCAGAACAAGAATTTGGTTTCCTTTACAAAAACGATTGTGCTGAATGTTAGCGATACTCTTGATGGCTTCATTCCATGCCGAAGCTGCTCCAGGTCTTCCAAAATTAGCCCGAACACCTATATCTTCAGGGATTCCTAATAAGATATATTTGACATCGGTATTTTTTATAAAGGAAATGGGATTGGTTCCAATAGGAACGGTGAGCATTTTTTCACCAAATTTTATTTCTCCGCTTCTATGGTTCGTAACCTTTGCTAAATCATGAAATGTAAATGGTATGAACTTTTCCATAAAAGAAAATTTTTTCCCAAAAATAATATAATTTCTCTACTTACGTTATATCTTAAAATTTATATTGTTAAATTTGATATTATTAAAATTGTAAAAACGTTAAAAAAATGGAAAACAAGCAAAGTAGTTCAAGTCTAAAGGCAGTCATTGCCGTATTGGCTGTTTTATTAGTGGGGAGTTTAGTTTATATTTTCAAATTATCTTCTGATACAGAAAAGGTACAAACGGTATTAACTAAAGAGGTATCTGAAAAAGATTCGGTATTGAAAGATTTAGAAGAATTAAAAGCAACTTATGATGCTGCAATTGCTGAAAATACTTCAATGTCTGATGAATTGATTCAGGAGCGAGATAAAGTAGTCGGTTTAATGGATGAAGTAAAAAAATCCAAGGGAGATCTTTCGGCGTTTAAAACGAAAATGAATCTTTTGCAAAACAAAATGAAAGCTTTAATAGCTGAAAACGAAGGTTTGAAGAACCAAAACGTAGTTTTAAAAACACAACGTGATAGTACAGCTGTAGTTTTAGATGAATCTAAAAAATACAACCAAACATTAGTTGGGCAAAATGATGAGTTAGCTAAAGTTGTTGAAAAAGGCGCGAAGTTGACAGTTTTGAATATTCAGAGTTCAGCTTATAAAGTAAAAAGTTCTGGAAAAGAAATTGCAACTGACAAAGCCAGAAGAACAAATATGCTTAAAATAAGTTTTACTATTGCTGGTAATGAAATTGCACAATCAGGAGACAAAACTTATTATGTACAAGTAATTGACAGTAAAAACAATGTTTTAGGAGAAAAGAAAATCATCAGTTTTGATGGTAGTACTTTGACTTATAGTTTTACAAGTACTGTAAAATATGAGAACAAAACAGTTAATGTTTCTGAAAACTTACCAGGGAAAGATTTCGAAAAAGGAACTTATTTTATCAATATTTTTGATAAAGGAGAAGTGGTTTCTAAATCAAGTTTTACTTTGAAATAATCTGTTTAGAATTTTTAATAATGAAAAGAGGAGCAAATTGCTCCTCTTTTTTTTATGCTTATATTTTTGGTAATCGAAATTATTCTGGACAAAAGTATTTTTATAAAGAGTAATTATAATTATATAAACACTTAGGTAAATTCTGTAAAATTCTAAAGACACTAATTATTCATCTTTGCATAAATCATTAAAAAAACATAAAATATTATTAAGATGAATACACAATACGCAAAAATCGGGAAAACATATCCAAAACCAAGTTCAATGAATAGAAAAGATGATCCTTGGAAAAAATATCAAACTTTACTTAGCTAAGAGAAAAGACCAAAATAGTGATGTTTGTGTCATTACTTAAAAAGTTAAGACTATGGAAAATGTTATAGAAAAAGTCGAGGGAATGGGAGCCATCGCTTCGGAACAAGGGACTACTTTTAGAGTTTGGGCACCAAATGCAGATAAAGTTTTTGTTACAGGTACTTTTAATAATTGGGATCATACTAAAAATGAACTTACCCTGGAAGAAAATGGATATTGGTCTGAAAGCGTTTCAGAAGCTAAAACTGGTGATGAGTATAAATACATCATTCATAATGGGGATTTAATTTTAGAAAGAAATGATCCGTATGCCAAAGAAATGACAAATAGTAATGGCAATAGCATTATTACAAGTTTAGATTTCGAATGGGAAGATCAGGATTTTAAAATGAAGTCCTGGAATAATTTGGTAATATACGAATTACATGTTGGTACATTCTACAGAAAAGATTTAGATACTGTTGCAACATTCGATTCCATTATTGAAAAAATTCCATACTTAAAGAAACTGGGTATCAATTGTGTTGAGATATTACCAATTGCAGAATTTGCAGGCGGTATCTCTTGGGGATACAATCCTTCTTATCCTTTCGCAATTGAACGTGATTATGGAGGAGCCGAAGCTTTTGCACGTATGGTAAATGCTTTTCATAAAGAAGAAATTGCAGTAATTCTGGATGTTGTTTACAATCATTTTGGACCATCGGATATGGATTTATGGCAATTTGATGGCTGGTCAGAGAACGGAAAAGGTGGAATTTACTTCTATAATGATCATCGATCAGCGACTCCTTGGGGAGATTCCAGACCTGATTATGGAAGAGAAGAAGTAAGAAGGTATATAAGAGATAATGCTATGATGTGGATTGAAGACTATCACTGTGATGGTTTACGCATGGATGCAACTTCTTACATACGTTATGAAGGTGGAGGTTTAGGATATGATAGTGAAATCCCGGAAGGAAATATCTTAATGAGAGATATCAATGCTGAAATCAAACTGAAATATCCTGAAAAATTAACCATTGCTGAAGATTTAAAAGGACATGATTTAGTAACTCTTAATTCAGAATATGGAGGAATAGGGTATGGTTCGCAATGGGACATGAATTTTGTACATCCGGTAAGAAAGTTCTTGATCGAACAAGGAGATGAATATCGCGATCTACAAGCGCTTGTTGATGCCATTTTATTTCAATATAACAACGATGTTTTTGAGCGAATTATTTACACAGAATCCCATGATGAAGTTGCCAATGGTAAGGCTCGCGTACCTGAAGAAATTCAGCCAGGGAACGCAGATAGTTTCTTTGGGAAAAAGAGAGCAATATTAGGTTTAGTAATTACTTTGACCTCTCCGGGGATACCAATGTTGTTTCAAGGTCAGGAATTTATTGAAGATGAATATTTCAAAGATTCTGAAGCGTTAGACTGGAATCAGCAGGAAAAGCACGAAGGAATCACACAAATGGTTAGTGACTTAATTAAGATTCGTACAGAATACAAAAGCGAAAGTGAAGGTTTAAAAGGGCAGTATACAAAAGTAGTGCATTTTGATAATGATAATAAAATTTTGGCTTATGCACGATCTACGAATGAAGATTTTACAAACTCAACAGTTGTTCTATTAAATTTATCAAACCAATCTTTTGAAGATTTCGTATTTGGTGTTCCTTATGCAAAAGAATATCATTTAGTTTTTAATAGTGACTGGAAAGGATATGATGAAGAATTTACGGATATGGTTGTGAGTTCTGTTTCCATCTTGAATGAAAGCTACAGCGGAGAACCATGTAAAGCAGTTGTAAATTTACCTGCTTACACAGCTTTAATTTTTACGCCTAACAATAATTAAAAATAGTAGTATTGTAATTTTTAATTATAAGCTTTAAGGTATCTTAATAAAAAAAGAGGAGCAACTGCTCCTCTTTTTAATGCTTGTAAATTTTTTAATATTTAAAAAAGCTATTCAGAAACTTTAATTTCAAACATTTTATCCCAGTTTTTTCCAGTTACAAAAATGGTTTTGGTTTTTGGATTGTAAGCAATTCCGTTTAGAACTTCGGCTCCTTCATTTTTTACTAATTTTCTCAAACCAGACATATCAATAATTCCTTCAACAGCACCATTATTAGGATTTACAACAGCAATAGCATCTTTTTGCCAAATGTTAGCATAGAATTTTCCATCTATAAATTCTAATTCATTAACAGATTTTATTTTAGCACTTCCAGAATAAACATTGATGTAATCAATCATTTGTTGTGTTTCAGGATCCATTTTCCATATTTTTTCTGTCCCGTCTGATTGGTAAATGTTTTTACCATCATTAGTCATTCCCCAGCCCTCAATATCTTTAGTGTAAGCGAAGGTTTTCTCTAATTTTAAAGTATTGGCATTATAAATGAAACCTGTTTTTTCTTGCCAGGACAATTGGAATATTTTTCCGTTGATAACAGTAATTCCTTCACCAAAATACTTCGGATCTAAGTCAACTTGTTTGAAAACTTTTCCTGTTTTGTAATCGTATTTTCTAAAATAAGAATTTCCTTTTTGTCCTGTGCTTTCATACAAAGTGTCTTTATAAAATTCAAGACCTTCAGTAAAAGCATTTACATCGTGAGGATAGGTATTTACGATAGTATACTTTAATAATTTAGGAGTAATATTCGAAACAACTTCAATTCTGGTATTGGTTTCTGCATTTTCACCTTCAAAATATACTAAAGCTTTGATGTTTTGATAGCCTAATTTTTGGTCTTTTAATTCAAAAGAAAGCTTTTCAAGCCCCTTTACGGTTTTAACTTTTGAATCGTTAACATAGTACACAATACTATCGACTTGTTTCGATTTTGGGTTTAAAATGTTTAAGTCAAGTGTTTCTTGTGGTTGGTATTGTGCCGAAATTTTCGAAGAATCAAAATTAAATATAGTATTTTCTCTTTTTTTTGTATCTCCACAATTAGAAAGTATTGTTCCTAATAAAATGAAAGATAGTAAGTTATGTTTTTTCATGTTGTGAATTTTAAAAGCCCTAATATACAATGTTATTTTAAGCATACAAAAGGG